>OGFI01000460.1_pt1 | contig 32463 bp, 27 predicted proteins | sample 1570901 | NCBI WGS metagenome assembly OGFI01 (sample SAMEA2582018, study PRJEB24529) | metagenome | biome: Human gut stool | place: China | collected 2011 | reverse complement strand
CCAGCCGCACCGATTAAAAATGTCAGGATACGAAACGTGGAAATCCGGCTGAATAACCGGTCCGCCCGTTCCTTTTGGCTCTGATAATCCAGCGTCCACTGTTCAAACTGCTTTCGATTCTCATTTACTGTCATCATGCCCTTTTTCTTCCTCTTTTTCCTCTTTTTTTCTCGTGATTACCATCTTGAAAAAGATTGCTACAAACACGCCTGCCGCAATGATGCTCAGGATTCCTAATGTAGTTTGGTCTAAGAAAACCAATGCTATTCCAACAAGCGCAATCAAAATCGCACAGGTAAGGAGATTCTGCTCGGATTCTTTTAAATTCTTCATTTTATATTACCCTCCGGTCTTTTTACTACAATCTAGTCTACCATATCCCACAGTGCAAGGCAAAGAAATAATTCTAAACTTTCTGTGAACCACAGATTTTCATTTGCTTTTTATTATTGCATGTATTAGAATAGTCTTTATATAATCGTGGTAAAATATAGATAATTATGGAAAAGGAGATTCAGACATGGGTAAGTTTTTTAAAGGTGTCGTAAAATTTTCAGTTGCCGCAGCCGCAGTTGGTGGTCTGTGCTATGCATTCAAGGACAAGATCAGAGAATCTAAGGTATATCAGGATAACAACGTTGATGAAAAGATCAACAAAGTAAAGACAACAATCAAGGACAAAATGCCAAAGATCTTTGATAACGAGGATGATATCGAAGAGGATGATCTGTTTGCAGATGATCTCGATCTTGAGATGGAAGATGCAAACCGTGATTACGTGACGATCAATCCAGATGATTCCGAGAAGTCAGAGGAAGCAGCTGCTGAGGAGCCTGTAGAAGAAGCAAAGGCTGAAGATGCTGACGCGGAGTAATTGCTGAGAATCCGGGAAATAAAAAGTTCGATGAGACGATTCATGTTTCATCGAACTTTTTATTTTGGTTGCAAAGCGTAAATCCATGTTATGTATTGGCTTTGCACACTTGATCTATCTGTCTATTTTGCTGTCCGGTCTACAGTTTCACCAGCTTGCGCATGTCTTCATAAAATCCCGGGTACGAAATATCCACGCATTCAGCGCCGGTGATTTCTGTCTCGCCCTCTGCATTCATTGCAGCAACCGCAAAGCTCATCGCAACCCGGTGATCCAAATGGCTGTCGATCACTGCGCCGTGAAGCGGTCTGCCACCGCGGATGATCATACCATCTTCGGTCGCCTCGATATCTGCGCCCATCTTCTTCAGATTATCTACCATCACATCAATCCGGTTGGATTCTTTTACCTTCAATTCTGCTGCATCTTTGATGATTGTCTCACCATCTGCAAAGCAGGCAAGAATCGCAATCGCCGGGATCTCGTCAATCAGAGTTGGAATCACTTCTCCGCCAACAACACAGCCTTTCAGATCCGAGGTGCGAACTGTCACATCAGCCGTCGGCTCTCCGATCTCGCCAGATGTCTTCTCAACTGTCACATCCGCTCCCATATCCGAAAGCACACGCAGGATACCATCTCGTGTCGGATTGATGCCTACATTTTTCACCGTTACACAGCTGTTCGGTGTAATCGCAGCCGCTACCAGAAAATATGTTGCCGAAGAAATGTCACCAGGCACAATTACTTTCTTTGCATACAGCTCGTCTGCTGGTTTTACATACACGCTCTTTCCTTCTGTACGGATATCCACGCCGAATTCTTCAAACATCAGCTCCGTATGGTTCCGACTTACTTCTGGTTCTGTCACAGATGTCTCGCCATCCGCATAAAGTCCTGCAAGCAGAATCGCTGATTTGACCTGTGCCGAAGCCACCGGCGAATCATAATGTATGCCATGCAAATTCGTTCCATGAATCTCAAGTGGTGTACAGTCATTTCCGCGTAAGCTCCGAATATCTGCACCCATCTGGGAAAGCGGCGTGATAATCCGCTTCATCGGACGTTTCTGAATCGACGCATCGCCATTGACCGTTGATACAAATGGCTGTGCCGCAAGGATTCCCGACATCAGACGTGTTGTCGTTCCGCTGTTTCCAACATCCAGAATCGAATCCGGTGCTTTCAAGCCTCTCAGGCCACGACCATGTACCAATACTTTGTCTCCGTTATTCTCGATCTCGACACCCATCTTACGAAAGCAGGCAATCGACGACAGGCAGTCAGCCCCTTGCAGGAATCCCTCTACCTCCGTGTTGCCCTTCGCAATCGAGCCAAGCATAATACTTCTGTGGGAAATGGACTTGTCTCCTGGTACTGTCACTTCGCCGGAGAGTCCATGAACTCTTGATAATTTCATAACCTTCTCTCTTTCTGCATGTCTAATATTATGTAATACGCATATTTAAGTCTTTTCAAATCCTGTATCTGTACACAGTTTTTGTTTTCATTTTCAAGTCTGAACGTCTCGCCATAAAAATCTACATCATTATAACACGGCTCATTTCCAGCAACAACCGATTTATGGATTGTTTTACACACATCCGCGGATTGTTTGCATATTAATTTACGTGTTATTTTGCCTCGATGCACATATAGGAATCCGGATTACAATCACGGATTACATTTCTTACACGGGGTATATCCCATGTTCTCTAACTCCTCCACCGTTCCCTCATAGATCTGCTTGTTTTTCTCCTTCATCTGGCTGACACTCGAACAAGTCGGACGATGAATCTTCTTCGTGTTTGTGTTCAAAATATAGGTCTGTGCCGTTTCATTTTTATTGTCCCCCATTAGTTCTGAATTCGGTGTTTGTTCCTCGACAGACCATCCTTCCATCTCCACGCCGGAAGCAACCAGATTATCCCCTTCAAAAATCGGTGTCACCCGGTACAGCACATGATTTCCAGTCTCTTTTACATATGCATCTACCTTTTCCTCAAACGGAAGCATCCCATCCACATTCAGGTATCTTGTCCCGGTAATCAGGTTCTTCTCATTTGCATTTTCACCGGCAAGACAGTACGCAATCAGATGGCAGCGATTGTAGAGATAATTCCCGTCGATCAGATCATTATACTTCACCGTGTGCCAGCCGCTTGGACGAACATTTCCGATTGTGCCCCGTTCTTCCGCCGGCTGTAATTCCGGGCAGATATTCGCATACGCCTGCCCGCAGCGCCCAAGCGAATCCAGATCACTATATCGTTCAAACGCTTCCGTACTCTTCTTTTCTTCCTCTGTAAAATCCGGCATATTATTCTCAAGCTGGATATACGACATTCCGTCGTAAGCCGGAGTGTCAGCAAGCAAAACTGGAGTTCCCGTCTGGATTGCACGCGGAAGCCCATTCTCCGATTGTGCATCTGGCTGCGAGTCTTTATCTCGCGTGTCAGGATTCTCCGTTATATCCTGCGCTTCTATGGCAGCCGTGGTCGAATCATCCGCGGCGGGTTGCCCGGCTACACATCCCGCGAACGAAAGTGCGATGAGCAAACTAGCTACCATATATTTCAGCGTTATTATAATCTTTTTCACTGCTTGTTTCTCTCCATATTCACTGCATGTTCTTATCCATGTTCATTGCATGTTCTTCACTAATCTGTTTTATCTTATGTTGCATATATAATACTACATCCATTATACGTTCCTTATTCCATATGCACAAGCTATACTTGGGCTTTTCCTGCTCTCTGCTGCTCCCCACGCCCACCGCGTGGGTTTTCTTCCCAGAAATTTCCTCTCTACGCCCATTTCACCAACAAAAGTTTTCTCCCAACCTTGCAATCTCACTAGGAACTCTCTATACTACATAAATGAACCACACGATTTCGAAAGGAGATCATCACATGAAAACTTTATTGCGTTTCTTACAGAACGGCAAAACCCAATTCCATGTTGCCGCCCTTGCTAAAGAATATTTAGATGCGCATTACTTCACACAGATATCCGACCGGGAAAATCTCACCGAGCTCGCCGCGGGCAGATACTACCTTGCCCCATTTTCTTCGATCGTGATTCCGTTCGTCAAAGGCGCACAGAGCACACAGGTGCGCATCGCCTGCGCCCATACGGATTTCCCGATGCTCAAGGTAAAGCCGAACCCGGAATTAAAAAAGCTGGGATATCTGCAAATAAACGTGGAACCATACGGTGGACTTATCAAGGAAACATGGTTTGACCGTCCGCTCGGACTCGCAGGAAAAGTTATCCTCAAGGGCGACACAAGCTTCCACCCGGAAGTCCGTCTATTCGATTCCCAAAAACCGGTTGCTATCATCCCGAACCTTGCTCCGCATCTGAAACGTGGCGGCAAAGAAGAAGAACTGGATGTACAGAAGGAACTGATTCCGATTGTAGATATGGTCTCGCCCGCAGCCGATTCCCATTTTCTGCTTTCTTATGTGGCAGAAAAACTAAACATCTCTCCAGATGATATTTTAGACTTCGATCTGTACCTGTACATCTGTGATGCACCAACGACCGTCGGTATGAATGATGCATTTGTGACAAGTCCACGTATCGACAATATCTCTTCAGTTTGTGCCATCCTAGAAGGACTGGCAAGCGCAGAGCCTTCCAATACACTCTGCATCGGCGCACTTTTTGATAATGAAGAAATCGGAAGCCGCTCCAAGCAAGGAGCTGACAGCACATTACTCTCCGATATCGTAAAACGCCTGGCTGCAGGCAGCCAGCTTTCACTGATTGAAGATGGATTTTATCTGTCCGTGGACGTCGCACATGCCACACATCCAAATTACAGCGAGAAATCCGACATTACCAATACAGTTCTGCTCGGAAAAGGTGCTGTCCTGAAATCAAGTGCCAGTCAACGTTATGTATGTGACAGTGAAGCTGGTGCCTGCATCATTGACCTGTGCAACACAAATGGAATTGCCCTGCAGCGCACCGTCAACCGTTCCGGCATGCCGGGCGGGCAGACTCTTGGTCCGATCGTATCCTCCTACCTGCCAATGCGCGCGTGTGATATCGGTATTCCGGTTCTTGCCATGCACTCTGCAAGCGAGCTGATGCACAAGGATGACTACACTGCTTTAGCTGATCTGATCACTGCATTTTTCACGTCACCATAGCAAAAAAGGCTGCCACATCTGGCAGCCTTTTCATTTCCAATCAATCTGTTTTTACATTCAATCTAGTATTTATAGATCAACCGTTTCATCCAATCTTCAATGATGGAATCATTTGCGTTGGATATAACTTCCTTTGTATTGGCAGGATCATCCGTGATGATTCCGTCCACATCCAGTAGCAACAGATCCTTGATGTCCGACTCATTGTTTACCGTCCATGCGTAAATCTTCTTTCCCTTTACGTGAATCCGACTTACCATGTTGTTACTAATATACGTATGTTTGATGCTGAATCCATCGATTCCCTGCATGCCTGCAAAATCGCCAAATGCCATCGTCATAATATAGAGCGTTGAGATATCCGGATCCAGTTCCTTTGCCTCGCGTAACGCCGCGACGCTCTGCGAGCCAAGCATGCACTGATCCACAAAATCATATTCATGCAACAGATCCACAATGCCCTGCACATAATTCTGATCAGTATCTGCCGGTTTTAACTCGATATTCAAGAATACATCATTTTCCTTGGCAAAAATCAGCACTTCCTCCAGCGTCGGAATCCGCGTGCCATCATACGACCGGTCATAGGAGCTTCCGACATCCAGCTTGCTGATATAATCATAATCCACCTCACCGACCTTACGCTTGACATTCGCGGTCCGGTTCAGACTTTCATCATGCATGATTACATACACGCCATCCGCCGTCTGTCGTACATCCAACTCAATAATATCCGCACCTGCTTCCACTGCCTTTTCAAATGCAGGCATTGTATTCTCCGGTGCATTTCCGGCATCCCCGCGATGCGCTGTTACCGATGCATTCGTCGGATATGCAATACGAAAGGACATGTAATTGTTGGTTGACAGATACACATAACAGCCATTCAGTATCAGACCGAACGCAACAATAGAAGCCAAAAATGTACGCTGCTTCTTCCGTGAACGGCTCAGAAGAATCTTCTCCTCCCGCTCCTGAATCTTATTTACATGGAGTTTCTTGAACTCCTCATAATCCATATCGCCTTCACGTTCATAGAAATGTGCGCAGATATATGCATGAATCAGCGGCGTTGCAACTATGACAATCAACACATAAAGAATCACCGTCGCGACACGGAAGATTGTATCAATCACTGTCACAACCGTTTTGTTCGGAATCAGGTTAAGTACAACCTTCGAGATTCCCGCTGCAAATGCACCTTCCAGCAGCACCGCAATGACGGCAATCGCCAGATTTAATGAAATGACACCGATCATCATAAGTAATACATGCCGTTTCATCGCCTGTTTACTCATACGGCGTGCCTGCTTATAATTGACCTTATACAGGACAAAATAGTTGAGCGTAAAAATTTCTTTGAAGAAGGTCAGACAGAGCACAAGGTAGATGGCAAGCCCCCCCATCACTCCGAACTTATAATTCTTCAGAAAATGTGTCAAAAATTCCGGCAGCTTCAAGCCGAGCAACGTGCCTGACAATGTCAGCGAATATGTGAATGGCAGAACAAACAATACATAACCAAGTGTGAGCAGATTCTTCGGTGTCAGACTCCGGCAGGCATTTCCGATTCCATGCAGCAAAATATCCATCGGATTCAGCTTCTCGCGCCGCACCGACGCTTCCATACTGTAAATAATTCCCGACAGATTAATCAGTAGGAAAAATGCGATCAGAATCAAAATCAGCAGGAATGCCACATAGGTAATCGGCGACCGCATATACCGGTAGATCGTTCCGGATGACAGATACGAAACGCCTGCGATATCCATGGACACATTCAGCAGTCCATACATTGCCGGTGTCAGAATTGCCAATGACAATACCCGGTAAACTATCTCAAAAAAAGCAATGGAGGAAAAGTTATACCGTAGCATCTTCACTGCCTGCTTCAAACGACTCATAACTTTTTCCTCCATTTCTTTGTTAATCTTTATACGATTATACCATCATATATCGTATTCTATTTTCTTATCAACGCCATACTCCAATTTTATAAAATCAACATAGCGTCTCCAAATGAGAAGAATCTGTACTTCTCCTCCACAGCAATCTTATATGCTTCAAGAATCTTCTCGCGGTCATACAATGCAGAAACAAGCATCAACAATGTAGATTCCGGCAGATGGAAATTCGTGATCAGGCGGTCAACCACCTTGAATTTATATCCCGGATAGATAAAGATATCCGTCCATCCACTGCAGGCACGCACATGTCCGTTCTCATCTGCAACCGTCTCGAGCGTACGCGTGCTCGTGGTACCAACCGATACGATCTTGCCACCATTTGCCTTCGTCTCATTGATCGTATTGGCAGCTTCCTCATCAATCACATAGAACTCACTATGCATATGATGTTCTAAAATATTCTCCACCTTCACCGGACGGAACGTACCAAGTCCGACATGCAAGGTCACTCTTGCAATCTTGATGCCCTTCTCTTTGATCTGCGCCAGAAGTTCCTTCGTAAAATGCAAGCCTGCCGTCGGTGCTGCTGCCGAACCGGTATGTGTTGCATAGACCGTCTGATAACGATCCTTGTCCTCCAGACGGTGTGTAATATACGGTGGAAGCGGCATCTGTCCAAGCTCATCCAACACTTCCTCAAAAATTCCTTCGTATTCAAAACGGATCAGACGATTGCCCTCTTCAACAATGTCGATAACCTCGCCGACCAATTTGCCTTCACCAAAGGAAATACGCGCACCTACACGTGCCTTTTTCCCCGGCTTTACCAGCGTCTCCCAGACCTTATCATCGTGGCGCTTCAACAGCAGCACCTCAATGGATGCCCCTGTATCTTCCTTGACGCCAATCAGTCTGGCTGGAATGACCTTTGTATCATTGATAACCAGACAATCACCCGGATTTAAGTATTCGATCACATCCGAGAAATGTCGGTGTTCGATTCCTCCAGTCGCACGGTTCAACACCATAAGCCGGGAATCGCTTCGCTTCAGGAGCGGATCCTGTGCGATCAGCTCCTGTGGCAATTCATAATTAAAATCACTTAATTTCATTTCGTTCATATTTATCTGCTCCATAAAATTCTGCACGCAGAACTATGCTATTATGCACGGATCTCGATGCCCATCTTCGAAAGCTCTGCAAGAAGCTTCTCTACGACTGGATTAACATCCGCATCCGTCAAAGTCTTTGTCTTGTCACGGAATACGAGAGAGTATGCAACAGACTTCTTACCCGGTGCCACCTGTGCGCCCTCGTAAACGTCGAACAGCTTGTAGCTCTCTAACATCTTGCCGCCACACTTCTTGATGACCTTCTCGATTTCGCCAACAAATACACTCTTATCTACAACCAGTGCCAGATCTCGTGTAACGCTTGGGAACTTCGCGATACCTTCGTACTTTCTGTCAAATGTCGTAAGCATTGTAACTGTCTGCATATCCAGAACTGCGACATAGACTTCCTTCTTCATGCCATAGTTTTCAACAACCTCCGGATGAAGCTGTCCGAGATAACCAACCGAAAGCTTGCCTTTCGTGATATTTGCCTGACGTCCCGGATGTAAGAATGGATGCTCAGATGTTGGCTCGTAGCTTACTTCCTTTGCAAATCCAAGCTTCTCTGTCAGCTCTTCAATCACACCCTTCAGATCGAAGAAATCGCCCTCGCCGAACATACCAAGTGTCAGCATCATACGCTCATCCGGAAGCTCTGTCAATGGAAGTGCCTTCGGCAGATATACATTTGCAAGCTCATACAGTCTCGCATGTTTATTTCTACGGTTATAGTTTGTAGAAAGGGATGTCAGCATACCATTTAACGGAAGCGTTCTCATGATAGAGAAGTCCTCGCCAAGTGGGTTCATGATCTGGATTGCCTTTCTATATACGGAATCCTGTGGGATGAGCAGCTTGTCAAATACCTTCGGACTCTCGAACGAATAATGCATAGCTCCAGAGAAACCATCGCCCTCGACAATATTTCTTACGATATCATTTACACGCTCTGCATAGCTCTTCTTACCTGCAGTGGACTCGCCGTGTGGCAGAGTCGTCGGAATATTTGCATAGCCATAGAAACGTGCTACTTCCTCTGCAAGATCTGCCATACATTTCAAATCCTGACGGAAAGTAGGGATTGTCAGCATATTTGTCTTCTCGTCATAACGAAGCTCCAGCTTCTTGAAGATGGAAAGCATAACATCAGAAGAAATGTCTGTTCCGAGCAGCTTGTTCATCTTCTCCGGCTCAAACGGAAGTACAACCTCCTTGACCGGGTTTGGATATACATCCACCATACCGTCCACGACCTTACCACAGCCAAGTTCCTCGATCAGCTGGCAGGCACGGTTGATTGCCTGTTCTGCCAAGTTTGGATCAAGTCCCTTCACGAATTTTGCGGCTGCATCAGTCGCAAGACCGATTCGTTTTGTTGTGAGACGGATATTCGTACCGTCGAAGCAGGCTGCCTCGAACAGCAATGTCTTGATGTCATCCGTAACCATGGAATTTTCGCCACCCATGATACCGGCGATACCGATTTCCTTCTCGCCGTCACAGATCATCAGAACATCCTTGTCCATCTTACGTTCCTGTCCGTCGAGTGTCACAAATGTATCACCGTCATTGGCACGTTTTACAACGATTTTCTTGCCTGCGATCGTATCTAAATCATACGCGTGCATTGGCTGACCATACTCTTCCATAACATAATTTGTAATATCAACCAGATTGTTGATCGAACGGATTCCCTGAGAAGCCAATCTCTCACGCATCCATTTTGGTGAAGGACCGATCTTCAAATCTGTCACAACTCTGGCTGTGTAACGTGGGCACAGATCCGGCGCCTGTACATCCACGGTAATGTAATCATTGACATCTCCGCCACTGCCCTGTACCTTGATTTCCGGCTCATGGAATTCCTTGTCAAAGGTTGCAGCAGCCTCTCTTGCCATACCGATCATAGAGAAACAATCAACACGGTTCGATGTGATCTCATACTCTACAACAGAATCATGCAGACCAAGTGCTGCAATCGCGTCATCGCCCGGCTTTACACCCGACTCTTCCCCGAAAATGTAAATACCATACTCTGGTGCTTCCGGGTACAGATCTCTGGATGAACCAAGCTCTTCGATGGAGCACATCATACCATTACTCTCGATACCACGAAGCTTGCCCTTCTTGATCTTGATGCCGTCCTCCGGGAGTGGCTCGCCATCATGTCCGCCTGCAACCTTACCGCCATCTAAAACAACCGGTACAAGGTCGCCTTCCTTTACATTTGGAGCACCTGTTACGATCTGGATTGTCTCAGCACCAATATTTACCTGACAGATAATGAGCTTATCTGCATCCGGGTGCTTCTCGATCTTCTCGATCTTACCAACTACTATCTTCTCTAAGTTCTTATCTTTCTTCTCGTATCCTTCTACATGGGAACCGGACAGTGTCATCGCGTCTACGAACTCCTGTACATCCACGTCTAAATCAGGAACATATACTTTTAACCACGAAATCGGTGTATTCATCTTCTTACCTCCATCTTAGAACTGATTCAAAAATCTTGTGTCGTTTTCGTACAAGAGACGCATATCATCGATCTCGTACTTCAGAAGTGTGATACGCTCCAGTCCGATACCAAATGCGAATCCTGAATACTCTTCCGGATCAATGCCACACATTTCCAATACGTGTGGGTGAACCATACCACAACCAAGAATCTCAATCCAGCCACTGCCCTTACATACACGACAGCCCTTGCCGCCACACTTGAAGCATGTGATATCTACCTCTGCAGAAGGCTCTGTAAATGGGAAATGGTGCGGACGGAACTTCGTCTTTGTCTTCTCACCGAAGAATTCCTTCGCGAACTGATCGAGTGTTCCCTTCAGATCTGCCATTGTGATTCCCTTGTCAACAACCAGTCCTTCAACCTGATGGAAAGATGGTGAATGAGTTGCATCTACTTCGTCAGAACGGAATACACGTCCCGGTGACAGAATACGGATTGGCAGCTTGCCCTGCTCCATGATTCTTGCCTGTACCGGTGATGTCTGTGTACGAAGCAGAATGTCCTTTGTGATATAGAATGTATCCTGCTCATCCTTTGCCGGATGGTTTGCAGGGATATTCAAAAGCTCAAAGTTGTATTTGTCATATTCAATTTCCGGCCCGGATACGATCTCATATCCCATACCGATAAATACACGCTCCAGATCTTCAAGCGCGATCTGGTTTGGATGTCTGTGTCCGTCGATCTTCTTCACACCCGGAAGTGTAACATCGATTGTCTCACGCTTCATCTTCTCTGCACGCATAGCAGAATTGATGGACTTCATCTTCTCCTCGAGCTTTGCCTCGATGTTTGCACGTGTCTCATTTACCATCTGTCCAACCTTCGGACGATCCTCCGGAGCCACATCCTTCATACTCTTCAATACCTGGGTTAATTCACCCTTCTTACCAAGGATCGACACCTTGATATCATTCAAGAGGTTGATATCCTGTGCCTCTGCGATCTTGGAAAGTGCCTGTTCTTTGATGCTTTGCAACTTTTCTTTCATTTCCTGTTTTCCTCCATGTTATACCAATTTCAGATGATTGCAAACCAGAAACACATCATACGAGCGATTCATAATTACCATTTCTACGCAGACACGCTCTCGCTCGGTTCATCACGCAGTGGTACTAAATTCACGACGATAAATCCGTCGTTCATTAAGTACCAGCGTGCTTCAACGGTCTGCTTTAGAATTGGTAATTACGAATCACTCAATCCACATATTGGAACTGCAATCATCTGATATGTGTTTCTAACCAGTCATAAAAGGCAACAAAAAAACTTCGCCCTTGACTAGGGACGAAGTAATATCCGCGGTACCACCCTGATTCGACTATGACAGTCGCTCTCATTGTTATACGTAACGTGCATAACACGACGAATCCTACTTTCCACTGCACTACGACAACGGTATGTTCAAATCCGCGACTCCGGTGTGAAAATGAGATCTTCCTCTACTGAACAGGGCTTGCAGCCGTGACCCCGTCTCTCTGTCAGGTCTTGAAAATCCTTGTTGCACCTTCAACGTCTTTCTATTTATTATGTTCCTGCAGGTGCATCATCATTCAGTAAATGCATCTATCAAAAAACATTTTAGCACAATAAATAACTGTGTCAACCCCGAAAATGTAAACTGCTGAATCCTATTTTAGGTGTTTATTTTCGTATCCCAAGTTTTAGCACAAGTGCCTCCTGAAGAACCCCCGACACATTGATATGTGCCCTTTCTGCCTCTCGGTTTAACCAATTCGGAAGTGTCACATTGCGTCGTACAGATTTATTATCTAATTTTCTGCGATATTCATTAAAATCAACATCTATCAGTGTGACTGTTCCTTCCCCATCTCCATAAAATGTACCCTTTGATATATCTATATCTTTCAATTCTCTTGGATTCGGCAATTCTTTTCCCTGATCGTCATAATATATCCCCTTTACACCTATTGCGTCTCTCGCCATGTCAATTGCATTTACAATGCCAAATCCTTCTGTCAGTATTTCCAAGTCTGGCACTTCAATCAAAATCGTATTTTTCTCATCCTGTATTTTTGTAAATATAACTGGATACACCTGTTTCATAGTAATCATCTCCTCATCTACCGGGGATACTATATTATATTCCCCATTTTTTTATATTTGTCTTGCAAATCGAAATCCAATTGATTTTAACTTTCTTACCAATTCTCTCTGTTTCATCTCTTCTCCTTTGATTATACACATTATATACACATTGTAAAAATTTTGATTTTATATCACAAAATGTTTGAAAAAACGTATCATGGCATACATATATTTGTAAAGCGTAAGTTTGGAACATTTAGAAAAGCTGAGGAAATATGCGGGTTTGAGAGTAAAAAATTATTTTTAATTCTATAATTTTTGGCATAAAAAAGGTGCACCTGCATCGTCAGGTACACCCTTTATTTTATCCATATATGATTACTTTCCCAGCAGCATCACGAAAAGTCCTACCGGCAGGGCGATCACCGCCTGCGTAAACATTCCGATCACCGCATATTTGATATGATGCCAGTAATCGTGATAAGCATCGACCATATCCTCGGTTCCCGGAATTACCATTTTCTTGCTATGGCAAAACCAGAGACAGTCCACAACCAGTGCATCAAACCACATTTCTGCCACCCACATGAGATATCCATGCAGCCAGCCTGTGAAAAACGTGCGTGCTCCTCCGATATAATACGCCAATACCGTCTGCAAAACTATGTATCCGATAAAAAATCCAATCTTACCGATCGTTGCCTTTTTCATCAACTTGCCAGAGCTTTCCTCGATCAGTCCAAGCTCTCTGCATCGATTCTGTATTGCTTTTGGATACTCTTGTATCAATCCAAGTCTTCCTTTTTTTGCCATATTGATTCCGCAGATCGTAAATACCACGACATTAAAAATAATGATTTCCAAAACTATATTCATGCGTTCCATCCTCCATCATCTACATCATTATCCCCGAATCGCATCCACGCACGCGTCAATCAACTCTTCTTCTCTAAAATCAATTTCATAAAACAAATCCGTCTCCGGTTCTGACAAGGTCAGCCGGTACAATTCTCTACCACTCCTTTCCTCCACCCGATTCTTGGACAGATACCGCACATCATCGAGGCGGATTACGTCCGTATGGAACCAATATGTTGCAACCAGAAAATTATCTGTCACATAGATTCCATGATAATGAAAATATAATTTATCGCGTAATTCTGTATTGAGCTGTTCGATCACAGCACTTCTACGCCCATAGGCGCGCAGCTTCTTTGCCTGCGGATTCTTGTATGGCCGCATCCACAACCGGACAACATATGCCAGCACAAAGACATACAGCATCGACAACGCCGCAACAATAATATACGCAATCCCCGTATACACATATGGGAAATCCGGTTCACTGATGACATAAGAATCATAGAATCCATCTAAAATGTTCATCGGAACCTCTCCATTTTTTGACAATCCAGCTATGATATGCTCCGTGACAACCTCATCCTTCACAATGCGCCCTTTCACAGTCCGCTTCTCAATGTAACTCTTCGGCTGACTGGTCTTGATGAGTAAAAACACCATATGATCATCTTCAAAGCAATAATAATAGGCACCCTTGATTTTGTTTTCCACCAGATAATTATATCCCGTGTAATACAGATTCTCCGCATTGTACCGGACACTTGTAGTGCCATCTGAATATAGCTGCGCAATCTGATCCTCAATCGGCTCAATCTTCGTAAGCTCATAACATTGCACCACATGGAACAACGAATAACGCACCCCCACAAAAATGAGTACAAGCAATAAGACCATGATAGGGAGCATCATCGCCAATGTATTTTTTATCATTATGATTTCAAACTTCTTGTGCTTCATCGAATCCTGTCGCCTTTTGTCAATTTTCTCTATCTTAACATTTAACGAACTTCCATTCAACTTTTTTTAACACTTCGCAGGCAGGCGCATAGTATAAACCATAAGAATTTTTAGCGGAGGCATCTCATGAGCGATTTGTCAGCTACACAGTGCGGTTGCGGCTGTGGAAATGGTTTTAACATCGGAAATGGCAGCAACTGTTCCTGCATCTGGATTATCATCCTGTTGTTATTATGCGGTGGCTGTGGCGGCGGAGGATTCTGCGGTGGAAACGGTTGCGGTTGCGACAATGACTGTATCTGGATCATCCTGATTCTCCTCTTCTGCTGCGGAAATAACAATGGCGGCGGTTGCGGCTGCGGTTGTTAATAGAGGAATTCTTCGGGACTCCCTTGCAAGTTCACTTGTAAGGGAGTTTTTGTTATCTGTTGTATGACAGCGGTTGCATCCTCTTCCTCCGGCTCATATTTTTACAGAGTCGCACATATATTAGACTAACAAGATTTCAGAGCATCCGCCATGCTGCATAATCATCCGCTCGATCAACTGATCCATGACGACTCCCTGTTTTTCTTGGAAGCCATGATTCCTTTTGTGGACTATGCCTACAAAAAACCGTTGATCCTCTTAATCAAATATCAGGAAATCCGCGCCCTGATGCAATGCTTCGACCACCCGGACTATGTTGCCTCCTGCGGGTTCGACTGTCACCCGGAAAGTTCCGAAGAAATGATGGAATGTATGTGCCGTTTCCTGCCGGGCGATTTTGCAGGCAATATCAAGAACATGCAGCAGATGCTCAAAATGATGCAGGTCATGCAGGCGATGAATGATTCTGGATCACAGGGAACGCCACCAAATAATAATTGTGAAAATCCCTGTGATTTCCCGCCACAACCGGGCTGCGGTGCACCACCTCCGCCACCGGACTATGCGCCGCGGCAGGGCATTGGTAGAAATCCAGATCATAATTGCAACAACCAGTCAGGCAGGCACAAGGATCTTTATTCCAGCGTCATGGATATCCTGAATTCCCAATAAATAGAAAGGTTCTCCTATGTTTGAACAAAACCCGAAACTTCGAAACATCCATCCAACCAAATTACGAATTATCAACGAAATCAAGGAGCAGAGCAAATACCAGTCCGCCGAGGAGCTGCTGCCGCAGATCCTGCAGATCAATCAGGAATTAAAACGCCGGAACTTAAGTTTCACGAAAGAAGAATCCGCGTTGCTTCTCGAAGCAATGGAAGAAAGCATGTCCCCGGCGGAGCGTCAGAAATTCCAGATGATCAAATCTTTTTTCCTGTAACAAAAAACGGCTGCCTGACACGGTACAAAACCATTGTCAGACAACCGTTTTCTTTCTATTTCTTCAGCAAATATTACTTACATACAATATTTACGATCTTACCCGGTACGTAAATTTCTTTTACGATGTTGCCAGTCAGCTTATCAGCGACGATCTCCTTTGCACGGGCAAGTACGGCATCCTTATCCTCGTCCTTTGCGACAAGAACCGTTCCTCTTACCTTACCGTTGACCTGTACACCGATCTCGATCGTTGCATCAACGGTCTTTTCTTCCTCGTACTGTGGCCATGCACTGACAGACAAGAAATCTTCATGTCCGAGAGACTCCCAGATTTCTTCTGTCAAATGTGGTGCAAACGGGCAGAGAAGCTTGATGAAGATCTCAAGCTGTTCTTTGCTCAGCTTACCAGCACTGTAAACAGTATTGGTCAGTGCCATCAAGGTTGCGATTGCTGTATTGAACTTTGTTTCCTCGATATCACTGCTTACCTTCTTGATTGCCTTGTGGAAGCTTACCTCCAAAGCATCTGTGGAAGGATCATCAGATACCATATCTGTCATACCTGCTACACGCTCCAAGAAACGCTTACATCCCTTTACAGAGCTGTCACTCCAAGGAGCTGCGGCTGCATAATCACCCATGAACAATACATATGTCCGGAGCGTATCTGCGCCGTAATCTTCTACGATGTCAAGTGGATCGATAACATTTCCCTTGGACTTACTCATCTTATCACCATCTGGTCCTAAGATCAGTCCCTGAATCGTACGCTTTGCATATGGCTCCGGTGTATTTACCTCGCCGAGGTCATACAGGAAACGATGCCAGAATCTGGAGTAGATCATATGTCTAGTTACATGCTCCATACCACCGTTGTACCAGTCAACCGGCATCCAGTAGTCGATCTTCTTACGATCTGCAAATGCCTTATCGTTGTTTGGATCAATATAACGCAGGAAATACCATGATGATCCTGCCCACTGTGGCATAGTATCCGTCTCACGCTTTGCATCACCGCCACACTTCGGACACTTGCAGTTTACATAGGAATCAATCTTTGCCAGTGGAGACTCACCGTCCTCACCCGGCTCGAAGTTCTTCACATCTGGAAGCTCCAGAGGAAGCTCCTCATATGGCACTGCAACGACACCACAGGATGGACAATGTACCAGAGGAATTGGCTCACCCCAATATCTCTGACGGTTGAATGCCCAGTCCTTCATCTTGAACTGTACGCCTGCTTCGCCAACGCCCATCTTCTTGATTTCCTCAACCATGCGGGCGATGGAATCCTTCTTATTTGTAAATCCATTCAGGAACTCTGAGTTGATCATCTCACCGTCACCCGTATAAGCTTCCTTCGAGATATCGCCACCCTTGATAACCTGAATGATATCAATGCCAAATGCCTTTGCAAAATCATAGTCACGCTGGTCATGAGCCGGTACTGCCATGATCGCACCAGTACCATATCCCATCATAACGTAGTCAGCAATGAAGATCGGAATCTTCTTGCCGTTCATCGGGTTGATACCCATAAGACCTTCGATCTTCACACCTGTCTTATCCTTGACAAGCTGTGTACGCTCGAACTCGGTCTTCTTCTGGCATTCCGTACGGTATGCCTTGATGGCATCCATATTTGTAATCTTGTCAGCATATTTATCGATCAGCGGATGCTCCGGTGCGATAACCATGAAAGTTACACCGAACAATGTATCTGGTCTTGTTGTATAAATCTGAAGCTTCTCATCTGTTCCATCGACATCGAAGTTTACAAATGCACCAGTAGACTTACCAATCCAGTTTTCCTGCTGCTGCTTTACATTTGCAGGATAGTCGACATCCTTCAGGCCCTGCAGAAGCTTATCTGCATATTCTGTAATCTTCAGATACCAAACCGTCTTCGACTTCTGTACAACCTCGCTGTGGCAGATATCACACTTACCTCCCTGACTGTCCTCGTTGGAAAGAACAACCTTACAGCTTGGACAATAGTTAACGAGTGCTGTATCACGGAATACAAGTCCCTTCTCGAACATCTTCAGGAAAATCCACTGTGTCCACTTGTAGAACTTCTCATCGGTTGTATCGATCACACGGCTCCAGTCAAACGAGAATCCAACCCGCTTCAACTGCTCGGTAAATCGCGCGATATTCTGATCTGTGATCTGACGCGGATGGGTACCTGTCTTGATTGCATAGTTCTCTGTTGGCAGACCAAATGCATCGAATCCGATTGGGAACAATACGTTGTAACCCTCCATACGACGCTTTCTGGATACGACTTCTACACTGGAATAAGCCTTGATATGTCCTACATGCATACCCGCTCCACTTGGATAAGGGAACTCTACTAATCCGTAGAATTTCTTCTTGTCTGAGAAGTCCTGTGCTTCAAACACCTTGGCATCTTCCCATTTTTTCTGCCATTTTTTCTCGATTACTTTGAAATTGTGTCTCATAATGTCTCCTTTTACTAAATCCGCCTCTTATACGAAACGGTTTAATTTATCATCATATTTATAATCCACAGCCGCAAGTTTTTGCTCGAGATCTTCTCTTGCAGTCCGGAATTGTAAACAAAAGCTGTCCAGATTGATGCCGTCATCACGCAGTCTCGTATTCACAAAGCTTAAGAGCATCATCGGATCCTTCGGTAAATTTTCGATTGCCATTATAACACCTCTCCGGTAATCAGCCAAGGGGCTGGTTGATTTACAAACATACTATCTTTGTTTGTCTTTGCCACATTGATCTGCAATACCTCCATATTTGAGATACCGTACTTATCAAAGAGTGGCTTGATGCCAGACAGGATATTTAACTCCAATGTATAGATGACAAACTGCATCTTCGGATTCTTCTTCAGCAGTCTCTGAATATCTTCTTCGAGATGCTTGTTCGCAACGATAAAGGAAAGTCTTGGTGTTGGAATCTTCGCCATAGATCCCTCGGATAAGTCTGGGATGATCTGGACGTTGTGCACGCCAAACTGCTTCACATTATCCTCCATCGTATCCTTGGCGCCCTTATCATTCTCCACACAGATGATTGCGCCATCACTTGCCACAAAAGCTGCCTCGATTGCGATACTCTCTGCATCAACTAAACAGATCGTATCCTGCGAATCCACACCGAGCAGACTCATGATGACGGCACGGATTTCCTTGCCAACATACTTGATCGGTCCCTTCGAGAACATCTCGTTGCGCATACCGATCCGGTACGATTCTCTTGTCTTCTCATTCAGAATGAAGATTACTGTCGGGCCTGTGATCTTTCGGTTGATCACCTCTTTGATCTTGACATGTTTTACCTGTCCTTCTTCCTCGATGCCAACCGCATACCACATATCATAATCGCCAAAGCCTGCCTCCCAGAAATCATAGAACAGATCCTCATGGGATTCATCTGCAAAAATCAGCACACGTTTGTGTCCTTCCACGGTCGGTATTACATTTTTCTGTTTTCCACAAATATCCAGAAGTTTGATCTTCTCCGGACTTACCTGCATCTCTTTTGAAAAATACTCCATCCAGTTTAAGATCTGCTTTGTTGCATAACTACCTTTTGCCATACTCGCTCCTCCTTGTCTCTCTATGTTTGTAACCCTTTATTTCTCGTCTTTCTCTGTTTCTTTTTTCTCTGCTTCCTTCGTCGCATTTTCATGCTTTTTCAGATGCATCTTCTCCATCCAGCGGCGGAACACCTGCTTCATCCGGCTTTCCCTCAATGTCTTTCGCTCATCGTGGCGCTCCTGGTAAATCGGCTCTCCAGTCTCCTCGTCGAATTTCTTCAAGCGGATATAATCGCCTGTGGCTGAAGATAAATCTTTCGCACGCAGCTTGTCCCGGAGCTGTACTGCGAAAAATGCATACAGACACGCAAATACCGGAACACCTAAGATCATACCTGCCACGCCGAACAGATCACCACCCACTAAGATTGCAAGCAATACCCAGATACCGGAGATTCCGGTTGCATCGCCTAAGATCAATGGTCCTAAGATATTGCCATCAAACTGCTGCAATACAATGATCCAGATGATAAATACCACGAACATGATTGGATCATCCATCAGTGCTAACAACGCACCCGGTACCGCTCCGATAAACGGTCCGAAGAATGGAATGATATTTGTCACACCGACAACCACACTGATCAGCACCGCATACCGCATGTGTACGGCTGAAGTAAATATAAAGCATATGATTCCAATGATACAGGAATCTAAGATCTTACCATTGATAAATCCGCCGAACACGACATTTGCATACGAGCATCCTTCCATGATCTTGTTACCTGTCTTCTTGGAGAACAGACAATAGATCACTTTCTTGCACTGCGCCAGCAGCACATCCTTGCTCATCAGCAGATAGATCATAACGATCAGACCGATCAGGAAATTCATGACTGCCTTGATTCCGACAACCACGCCGGAAGAAAGCGTTTTCACGATTGTGTCGAGGTTCGGCATGATCTTATCCTTCAGAATCGTAAACACATTATTTTCTGCATAATCAAGCACCTGTGACAACTTATCCTCAATCATCTGATTCTGTGCAAATACTTTTTTGATCCACGCCTCAGCTGAATTGATATAATCCTCTGTGCTGTTCACAAGATCTGTCAGACTCTCATACACACGTGGGATTACCAGCCACAACAATCCAACCAGCAATCCAAGGAACAAAAGCACCGTCAGAATCAAAGCCGGAACCTTCACCTTCTTATAAACCCTATCGTATTCCGCTTCTTTCTTAATCTTACAGATCAAAAAGGAAAGCCCACGCCGGATATAGATCATGATTGGATTCAACATAAATGCGATCACAAGTCCGATAATGATCGGTGTCATCGCAGAGACAACATTCCCGAGAAATCCGAAAATAGACTTCCACTGCTTTATGACTTCTGCAAACAAAATACATGCACAGCCAGCAAGTGCAAGCATAACCCCAAGTTGAAGAATATTTTTATTCCACTTATTTTTCACGCATCTGTCTCCTTCTACTCATACAATAATTACGATTTATTATAGCATTTTTAATTGGTAGAAACAACCTAATTCTTGTTGACACTCCCTATATTATTGACTAAAATATTTTCATATAATACGCAAAGGGGTGTATGCACAGATGTATCGGAATATCATCAACGACTTTGCTAACTGGTACGACCAGACAAAGCGCAAAATCTTATATGTAAAGGGCGCAAAGGGTGTCGGTAAAACATGGGCGGTTCGCGATTTTGCCACAGCCTTTTTCAAGCAGCAATGCTATATCAATCTGGCAGAAGATTCTGCCTGTCAGGATGCCATCGCCGGCGATTCCAATCTGGATCTGCTGCTGTCTCAACGTTTTCCGTTTGGAGACGCATCAGATTGTATTTTTATCTTTGACGAGGTACAGGCAGTGCCGGACTGCGCGGAATTTTTCTATGCTTTCCGCAAGAATCATCCAGATTACACCATCTGTCTGATCGCATCCTCGATGGAATTTACAGAGTTTGAATACAGTCACCCGGACGTTTTTGAGATCTTCCGCATGCGTCCGATGACCTTTGAAGAATATATGATTGCAAGCAAGGCACATCCTTTCATAGATGCAATTTCAAAGCATAAGGACACGCCGCTTACCAATCTTGAAATCGGCGCAATCACCTCTATGCTCCGGGAATACCTGTTAGTTGGCGGTATGCCGGGCGTAGTCCATGCGTATCTGAAGAACCGGGATCTGTCCATCATCCGTCCGATGCAGGAGGCACTGTTGGAAGACTATGTCCAGCTTATGAAACAGACTTACCCGGTCGCACTCTACCAGCGATGCAAGCGCATCTTCCGGAGTATCCCGGAGCAGCTTGCCCGTGAGAATAAGAAATTCATGTACAAATCCGTCGATTCCAATGCACGCAGCCGGGAATACGCTGAAGCAGCACAGGCTTTATGCAACCTCGGAATCGCCCGGAAACTGCCACGTCTGACATCTGGAAATCTTCCTTTGGAAGAGCATGTTGATTACAAATCCTTTGAGCTGTTCTTCATCGATCACGGTCTGCTCCGTGCCGCTTATGGACTTCCTATGAACGAGGAGATTGATGTGAACGATATCCTGGCAGAAAAATGTGGTGCGATTGCAGAGCAGTTTATCTTCCAGGAGTTAAGCTCCAAGATTCCTTATCTGTACTATTGGGTATCCGGCGCAACCGCGCGCGTTCCGTTTGTCTATGAAGGAGAAGATGCCCCGGTTCCGGTCGATATCCGTTTCGTCCCGAATTCAAAGGCACAGAATATTAAGACATTCCGAAGTAAAAATTCAAATACAAACATTGCAGTGAAAGTAAGCTTCAATCAGGTGTCTCTCGATGGAGACACCTTGAATATCCCAGCTTACGGTCTGTGGAACATGTAAGCTACTGCATCTCGATCAAACGGATGAAATCCTGATCGGATACAGCCTTACTGTAATACCACCCCTGCATAAAATGGCAGCCAATGTCGGCAAGGTGATCGCGCATCTCCGCGGTCTCCACGCCCTCTGCCACGATATGTAACTCTAATTCATTCAGCATACCGATCGTATGCTTCAACGTAATTCCAGCTTTCGTGCTCTTAAATGCATCCCAGATAATATACTTATCCAGTTTGATGATTGAAAATGGCATATGGTTGATATAATCAATATTCGCATAGCCAGAGCCGTAATCATCCAGAGAGAATTTAATTCCATACTGTACGAGATCCATGATATTTGCATTGACCGTATCCGCCATACTGATGGTCGCAGTCTCCGTAATCTCAATGTTAATCTGATTCGGACGCACATCGTATTTTTCCATGATCTGTTTTACCCGGTCTGAAAAATGCTGCTGCATCAGCTGCACCGGACTGATATTGACCTCGATGTACTCTACCGTCGTCTGCGCCAGCTTGAAATCATGAATAAACCGGCACACCTTATCCAGAATCACTTCTCCCATCTCAATAATCATACCGTTTCGCTCCGCGATCGGGATGAAATCCTCCGGTGATATCCAGCCAAGTTCTTCATCATGCAAGCGTACCAGTGCTTCGGCGGAGTTATAAACGCCCTTCTCCACCGAGAAGATCGGCTGATAATATACCATCAGCTCATCCCGGTCGAGTGCCTGCTTGACCGCCTTTTCAAACGCTTTGTCCTGTTTGATCTTGCCTAAATCGTAGTCCTTTGCATACGTGATTCTACCCTTTTGCAACCGCTTCGCCATTGACATAGAATAATCCATAACCTCGATCAGCTGTCCATATGCAGACGCATCTGTCGGACAATTCACACAACAGATGGATGCAGACATCATAATGCCTGCCTGATTCTCACTGTACCACGGATGGCGGAACCGCTCATGTACCGTCTGTGCCACCGCGTCAATCTGATCCAGATCCTTGTATAACACGATACAGAACTGGTCTGCGCCCAGACGGAACACCGTCTTGGCAAATGGAAGCGTCTCCATGAAAGCGCCGATCTGCCGAAGCAGATTATCTCCATTTTCAACGCCATAGGTCTTATTGATAAACTTGAAATCATCCATCGCAACGACTACGATTCCAAATGGTTTTTCGTTAATAAAAAAGGTGTGCAGATATTCGCCAAAAAAACGCCGGTTAAACTGCTTTGTCACCGTATCGATGACCGCATTTGGATTCTGCAGATAATAATAAATCGTCAGACAGACCGTTGCTGTCACAAAATTCAACAGCAATACATGTGTTTTTAACTGCAAAAAGACCGCTAACACAACAAGCAGCATATGAAACAGTACAACCATTGCCTTGGCAAACAATGTATGATTCACCCGGTGCAATGCCACGACCGAGCTTGCCACAATTGCAGCTATCGCAACCGTGATCAGCACCAGCACTCCATAGTCATAGGTATACTGCCAGCCTTCCGCCTCGTATACCCAATGGGTATATGGATTCGTCACCAGTGCAGCCACATCAACCACGCCACACAATGCCAGCATCCATTTGGCATGCAGCATCTGCTTTGCATTGATATGTACGATCTGCAGCACGTAGTATGCAAACAGCAGTGGAATCGCATTCAGCGCCAGATGCTGCAAGGTGCTTGTCACCCAGAATCCAGCATTTCCTTCCGTGCCGGACATTTGTGCCAGCTTCGTGCTGACGATCTCCAGTCCCGTTGAGACAAAGACTGCGGCAAGTGCCACTAAAAATGTCCGGTGACTCGCAAGCGGTATTCTTTTTTCATGAAAATACCATATGATTATAATAAGCAACAGATAAATCGCCGCATAATCATATGCTAGATCCCAATTCAACATAGGCACTCCCCGTTCCTAATAAACACTACCTTCCATCCATACATTCAAATCCAGTTCCTGTCCGATTCCTGCGATCGTGCCAGTTCCTGTATACTGCCAGCCAGAATACAGATATGGGAAATCCGGCTGATTCGCATAATGTGCCAGCCACAGCTTATAATCTCCCAGTCTTGTCATATCCAGCTTCTGTACAAACCAGTTCCGGTTCGAATAAATCATCGGTGTGTAGCCTGCGCTCTTCACGGTCTCGCAGAATCCGACAACGCCATCCGTCCGTGCATCATTAGAGAGGTCAGCGGTTCTCGCTCCGTCCGCATAGACCTCCTCTGTATCAATCACAACCGGCATATCGAGCGTATATGCAGATGCCAGATTCAGCGCAAACTGTGCTTCCTCCACACCTTCCTCGTAGCTGATCGCCTGGCTGTAAAAATAAATTCCTACCTTGATTCCGGCTGCTTTGGCGCCCTCTATATGCGTCTGAAACATCTCATCTGCCACCAGTTTGCCTTCCGAGCCATAGCCCCGGTATCCAACCCGGATAAATGCGATTGTAACGCCTGCCTGCTTCAACGCATCCCAATCCAGTTCTGCCTGATAGGAAGACACATCCACAGCAAGTTCAGACAGCCGGCTGCCATCTCCGGCATGGTATGCCATGATCGTGTTGTCGCCGTCCTCCATGTAGAAATTATCTGTCTGGAAATCGTTGCGCGGCACTTCCTTTACAATCTTATAAAATTCACAATTCGGAATATCGCCAACCAACACATAACTGGCTTTCGCAAACTGCCAAAAGTTCGTGTATACCCTTGTCCCGTCACAGGAACCGGCTTATATTTCTTGCTTTTTCCGATATTGACACCTATGACTACACCGATCAGGACAAGCACGAGTGCAATGGCGCCAACCAGTATCACATGTGGCCAGTATATCTCATAATCTCTTTTTTTCTGCTGTTCCATACTCATTGGTGAACCTTTCTTAACCTACTTCCTATCATATCACAAACGGGCATCTGACTCAACCGGAAACGCCTTATTTTTCGAGCGTTTTATTATATATACGCCGAGCACACACAACCCGACTCCGCCGACAATCAACACCAGAGCCGGCACACCATTCTCTGAAAAAATCGGCAGGATACGCGCAATCTGTTTCGGATAAAATCCAGCTGTCACGGACAATGCATTGTTGAAAAAATGCATGAGCATGCCTGGAAGCAAACTCTCCGACTGTACTGCCACATAGCAGAGTGCCATACCGATCAGTGCTGTCGTCGGTGTCTGCACCAGATTCATATGATACAGTCCGAACACGATCGCAGCCGTCAGGATTGCCGCCCGTTTCTTCATCGTATGCTCCAGCGAAGATAGCAGAAATCCCCGGAACAAAAGCTCCTCGCACACCGCCGGAAGCAGAGCAATTAGCAGCAGACAGACTCCATATCCATATGAATAGATCGCTTCCATAGATCCTGTCATACTCTCCGCGCTCTCCGGAAACAACATGCTTGTGATACTTGTCAGGAGCATACCTACCAGAATTGTTCCCATCATCAGCACAAGTCCGCCAAACAGAAATCCCGGACGACAAAGCCGGATGCGAAATGTCTTTCGCATATCCTTCTTTGTATACCACGCCGTCAGAAGCGGAACACCACCGACAATGCCCTGTGTGACAAGCAATCCAACAAGCATACTCTTCGCACTGGCAAAACCGCCGGCATAGATCATCAGCACAAGCACGACCGGCAGTACCAGACAGGCATCTCCAACCGATGGGACACCACCCTTGATCATATTGCTTCGGCGTTCAAAGATCTGCACATTTCCAGTTCCATCGCCAAACAAAATCGCTTCACTGTTGTAGAGCTTTCCAAGCACAAGCACTGCAATAATTCCGTATGCTACATTGCTGAACAGCACAATCGTAATCGATGAAAAACTGAACTTAAACGCCAGCAGATCCCGGATCAGCAGACAGATATTGGCAACCGGAACAAGTGCCATATTCCGGGTAAGTGTGACATTTGGCATAAACCCAATAAATGATGCAAACATCACAAGCAGCATAAGCGGCGTAATATAATTATTTGCCTCCTTGTAGGTCTTTGCAAATACGCAGAAACACATGGAAAGCGCACTGATCAAAACTGCAAAAGCAAGAATACACAGGCAGCAGACTAAGATTGCCGGAACGAATTTTGACACCTGTATTTTCGAAACCATACTGGTCGTCTGTGCCGCCAGTTTGTACAGATATACACCAATTCCACCCATTGAAAGGACATTTAACAAAGCAGATGCCACGCCAATCGTTCCAACGGTCAGGAACTTACTGAAGATCAGTTCCTGATTCGTGACCGGCAGCGTCAATATCGTCTCAAGCGTTCCGCGCTCCCGCTCTCCGGCTGTCGTGTCGATCGCCGGGTACATCGTTCCCATCAGAAGACTCACAACAAGCATAAATGGCACGATCACACCGAGCAGACTTCCGGTCGTCTCCTCAGTACTCGCGCGGTCGTCGTCCTCTACCTCAAATGGATGTAACACCGTATCCGGGTCTAATCCTGCCGCCTCCAGACTCTGATTCGTCAGGGAATCCGAATACGCTGAGAGTACCTGACGCACCTTCTGTTCCGCATAGCTGGAATTCGTAACCGAGGACAGATACGCGATAGTATATCCAGTTCCATCTTCATTTTCATATACGATCGCATTGATCTTTTCTCCCCGCAGGATCATCGAAATATCTGCATCCATAACATTCAGATCGCACAGCTTGAAATGCAGCGTGTCATCATCCGGATGCAGAAACATCTCGACGAGCTCCGGATTCGTATCCATAAAATCAACCGCAATTTCATATGTCTGTGTATCCATCTGTGTTGTCACTTTTGACATCATGACCATACCGCCAACAAACATCAGCGGATAGATCAAAAGTGGCACGATCACCATCATAATGATCGTCTTTTTATCCCGGAGGACGTCTAATATTTCTTTCTTATACAGTTGTTTGATCACCTTGAAATTCATGACATTTCCTCCTTTCCTGCAGGTATCAGCTTTTTAAATGCATCCCGTAGATTCGTTGTTTCTGTCTGTGCATAGATCTCCGGCAGAGTCCCCTCTGCAATTACACGTCCATGCGCCAGCATCAAAATCCGGTCACACAGAAGTTCCGCTTCCTCCATGTAATGTGTGGAATAAAGCACTGCCTTTCCGCGCTCCTTCTCCGCCCGCATGAAATCAACAATCGCACTGCTGCTCACAATATCGAGTCCCAGAGTTGGCTCATCAAAAATATAGAGTTTCGGACTGTGGATCAGGCACCGGGAAATAGAAGCCCGCTGTGTCTGTCCGGTAGACAACTTCTCGATCCGGTTGTCGATAAAATCCTCCAGCGACAAAATCTGTGCAATCTCTTCAATCCGCGCCTGAATCACATTCTCCGGCAATCCGTAGATGTTCCCGGCAATCGTCAGCAGCTCCCGCGTGGAAAGTCTGCCATACAGCTTCGTATTGCCCGACAGATAGCCAATCTGCCGTTTGATCTCTGTCTGATCAGTGATAATCCGGTCGCCATCGGTATATCGGACTACACCCTCCGTCGGCTGCATCAGACAGCCAAGCATCCGCAGCAGCGTCGTCTTTCCTGCACCATTTGGACCTAATACCCCGACGATCTCGCCCTCCTTTATGTGCAGACTTACATGATCGACCGCTGAAAATAATACCTTCTTATGCTTCTTCTCATTCTTTTCAAACTGTTTTACCAGATTTTCTGCCTCTAACATTCCTTCTCCTTTCCCAATTCATCCATACTATATGTTCCGTTTCAAAAAGAAAAAGGCTGTCCGGTTTCTGCACGGACAGCCTTAATATTTGTAATTGATCTTATATTCTTCACTGCCAAGCTTGACATGTATGATTCTGTGGTTATAACCAATCAGATTGTAACGGCACATTAATTTTGTAACCCAGCCCAGCTTCTTTGGTATCTCCAGATATCGAAAAATCGGCTGTTCGTCGATAATGCGGTAATCTGGCCGCCATGCACCAAACATCTGCGCAGCATTGTTTACTGAAAACCTCCGTTTTTTCCGTTTTTGTACGGTCTGACTATGTTTCCATGTGTTCGCCGTCGCATTCGCCAATGTGGATGATGCAGTGAATACCAGATGGGAACCTGGGAACAACGCCCGTATCTTCGCAATCAGGTCGCGCACCTCATTCTTATTCAAGTATGAAAATCCATCGTCACACACGAACATGACACCCTGATTCTGTTTACACCGGATCTCGTCTAACCACGAAAAATCCATCAGGCGCCGTCCAATCGTCTTCTCCCGCTCGCGCACGCCATACATCGCCCGCCGGACTGACATGATATTATGAGAATCTACGCTATACCACTGAATTCTTCCATTATCTACTCTGCCAAACATATTGTCCAGCCGGCATGCCATATGTACAACCGTTCCACAAGGGAATTCCTCCGTAAACCGGCGCACCAGCGTATCGCAGGCACTCGCATCCGCTGCCATGCGGATATTCTGGTATTCACTGATATGTGGATTCAGTCTGGTAAAATCAAATTTGTGGTCATATATAAACCTAGACGCCCAGTCATCCTTGAAATATTCTGGATATTTCTTAGACCAGTCTGACATCATTTTCAAAGGATAGATCGCACGCAGCGACGTATCAAATGTTCCGTTGATACAGTCGATCAAAAAGCCCTGTGCTTTCTTGTACTCCTTTGTCTTATCGTAGATCATGAAATCTTCCGCTTCATCTTCAAATTCAAAGAACCGGATATTCACGCCAGCCTTCTTCGCTTTCTTATAAAACTCCCGCGCATAGCAGTGATACAAATCCTGCACCCCGGAAAACAGCACAACATCGTCACAGATATCGGTCATGTCTCCATAGTATGGACTGGTATACTCCGTCTTTACCGCATAATCACGCACCCAATAGGAGTTCAGGAACTCTTTGACATGCTCATTATAAAATGTCCACTTTGCTTGCTTGGAATTCTCGATCAGTTCCTGCTCTAAGCTCTTATCAAAAAACTCGGTATCCATCATCGGCGACAGCAGATACAACTGATCCGGTTTGCGCAAGCCTTCCCGCCATGCCGCCATCGCAAGCGACAATGCCAGACCACCGCCAGCGCCACAGCCCATAAGCACCACGCGTTCCACGTCCTGTCCTTTCGTACAGTTCGCATACGCCGGTTCCAGCATCTGAAAAACTTCCCGGCAACAATGCTCCGGTGCAAGCGGATACATCGGCAGGAAAATTCCCGCATGACACGCAAGTGCTGTCTTCGCAAGGAACATCCATTCTGCAGGGTTCATCCGGAAACACAGCTTACTGGAATACAGATACATAATGTAAGTCCCATTAAATCCCTGTTTGGGCACGAGCCGATAGCATAACCGTCCCTCCTCGTGCAACTCGTCAATGTCAAACTGCTTCACAACAAATGGTGGAATTTTAAATTCGGCTTTTCTTTTACTGAGTTCCACCTGTCGCTTCAGATCTTCCGCACGCATCCTGTGAAATTTTGAAGATATCGTTTTTCCCATAGTACTTACTATTTTACCAAACTTATCCTATATGGGCAAGCTGTTTTCTAAACCTCTTCTGCAGCCATCTTCCGCATCAAAAAAGGGATAGGCGATTGCCTATCCCTTTTGATGCGGAAGATGGGACTTGAACCCACACGGTATTGCTACCACAGGCACCTGAAGCCTGCGCGTCTGCCAATTCCGCCACTTCCGCGTACTGCGTTTCGTATCATATCATTTCTATCCGCAAATGTCAACAGGAAAATTGATAAAATCGAAACGCTTTTTCATTTTTAATTATTCTGCGTCCGTTGCAGAGGCATCACTGCCAGTTGCAGCCGGTGTCTCAACGGTTGCATCACTGGCGGTTGCCTGTACACCCTTGCCATTCTCTAACAGGTAATCAACGACCTTCTGAGCCAGTGCATAATAAACAAGATCCTCAGAAGTATAATTCTCTTCAAGGCTGGACTCATCATCGTAACCATAATAATCCATGATTGTCTTCTTGTAGTCATCAACCTCTGCCTTATCAACGGTGATTCCGGCATCCTTTGCAACTGCACATACCGCAATCTTTTCCTTCATGTAATCCTCAGCCAGTCCCTGTACATACTCACGGAAATCAGACTCACTCTGGAAACCATATCTGGCTGTTACATAATCGCCAAGTGAATAGCCATACTGGGAAGCTGCCTGCTCCTGCTGAGAAATACTCTTATCGATCAGATCCTGCATTTCCTGCTCTGGATACTCGTTATAAGTAGTCTTCTCTACAAGCACCTGCATAACAGCACTTTCATTTGCGCTCTTATCGGACTTGTCATACTGCTCAACCAGATCTTTTCTGACAGAATCCTCATATTCCAGAATCGTTGTTGCATCTGTATAAGAAGCAACAAATGCATCGTTGTACTCTGGAAGCTCTGTCTCTGTGATATAGTTGATTGTAATCTTGAAATCTGCTTCCTTACCGTTCAACTCATCTTTACCATAATTCTCCGGGAACGTTGCCTTGATATTGAACGTCTCGCCAACCTTATGGCCTATGATACCATCCTCAAAGCCCGGAATCATGGATCCACTTCCAAGTGTCAGGTCATAACCAGAGCCATTTGAATTACCACCTTCGAATTCCTCGCCATCGATACTGCCAACGAAATCAATATTGACATTATCGCCTTCCTTAACGGTTCCTTCCTTTACCTGTGTCTTCGTTGCATACTGCTGCAACAGGGAATCAATCTTTGTTTTTACATCCGCATCTGTCACGGTCGATTTTGTCTCTTCATATTCCAGTCCCTTATAGTCTGGCAGGTCACAATACGCTGCATATTTGTCAATCATACTCTGCTGGTCAACGCCATCTACCTTCTTTCCACATCCGGTAAGCATTGTCATCCCAAGCGCAAGACTCAGTACATACCCAAGTGTTTTAAACTTCTTCATAATACATATCCCTTCTGATTCTACCTAAAAATATAAGATTTAAAAACTTAAATCCCTAGCATTTATACCATATTTTAAGGAAAATGAAAAGGCAATTTTCATATTTCACAAAGAAATCACAGGGCATGCGCATTTTTTTCAGCATGCATAAGGCACAAAAATGGCTTGAATACGCGGTTTTTCGACATTTTAGGAGTCCAAAAAATCGCAACATCTAGTTTTTGTGCATTTTTTTCATACTAGATTTAGTGTTTTCATGTTTACAAACCACAAGTCAGATGATATAATGTGAAACCGTATTCACGTTTTTTATTTGGATACCAAAGAAATACACTGACAGATAGTTTTAGGAGAGGGTTTATGAAAGTTATCAAACGAGATGGTCATACAGTGACCTATGACCGCAGCAAGATCATCACTGCCATCAAAAAGGCAAATGCTGAGGTTGAACCAGGTGAAAAAGTAACCGATGAAAAAATTGAGGAGATTGTTCAGGGGATTGAAAGCAAGAACCGCCCACGTATGCTGGTGGAGGATATCCAGGATATCATCGAGCAGAAGCTGATGGCGGACGGCAAGTTTGTACTTGCCAAGACTTACATTATTTATCGTTATACCCGTGAGCTTGTCCGTAAGGCAAATACAACGGACGATTCTATTTTAAGCCTGATTAAAAACCGTAACAAAGATGTTATGGAAGAAAACTCAAACAAGAACGCAACGGTTGCCTCTACCCAGCGTGACCTGATCGCCGGTGAGGTATCCAAGGATCTGACACGTCGTGTTCTGCTGCCAGAGAAGATTTCTAAGGCACATGATGAGGGCGTACTGCATTTCCACGATGCGGATTATTTCTTACAGCCAATCTTCAACTGCTGTCTGATCAATATCGGCGATATGCTTGATAATGGGACTGTAATGAACGGAAAATTGATTGAGAGCCCAAAGAGCTTTCAGGTAGCCTGTACGGTTATGACACAGATTATTTCCTCGGTTGCCAGCAGCCAGTACGGCGGACAGTCTGTAGATATCCGTCATCTCGGCAAATATCTGCGCAAGAGCTACAACAAATATAAGAACAAACTGGTTGAGGAATTCGGAGATAAGATTGACGATGCAATCCTGGAGCAGATGGCACAGGACCGCCTGCAGGACGAGCTTCGTTCCGGTGTCCAGACAATCCAGTACCAGATCAATACATTGATGACAACCAATGGACAGTCTCCATTCGTGACATTGTTCCTGAATCTCGATCCAAACGACGAGTATATCGAGGAAAATGCAATCATCGTGGAGGAGATTCTCCGTCAACGTCTCGAGGGCATCAAAAACGAGAAGGGTGTGTAT
>OGFI01000459.1_pt1 | contig 32465 bp, 27 predicted proteins | sample 1570901 | NCBI WGS metagenome assembly OGFI01 (sample SAMEA2582018, study PRJEB24529) | metagenome | biome: Human gut stool | place: China | collected 2011 | reverse complement strand
TCTGTAAGCACCGACATATACTTCTGTCTCAACCTCTGTTAATGAAAGCCCAATGTCATCATTAAGAAGTTCAAGATTTTCTTTATCTGATAACCATTTAGAAAAATCATACTGTTCGTGTTCCCAAAGCTTTCTTATATCAACTTCAACAAGTTTTCCCATTTTAGCAATTGCCATAACTTTTAAACTGTAACCTATTCATCTGTTTTATCCCCTAATGAATCGCACAGCTATTTTTCCCCCATTCGTTAAAATGCTTATTATCTCATTAATTTTTTCACTTTAATTGGTTTTATCATATGTGCATTCATGACTGCCTCCATACACTTTTCTGAATCTTCCCCTGAAGGCATCTACAATCATCGCAATAATAGGAATGATTTTTGCATCCTGTATTTCTAGTGACCAAATTGTTTTTGTAGCAGTAAGTCCATCCATAACTGGCATCATCACATCCATCAGAAAACATAATATATTCCAGTTGCAGATAGCTCAAACTTTTAACAACTTCCGAACCATTACCTGCCTGTTAGACTTTTGCTCCGCTACCCGTCAACATAAATTTCCCCGGTACCACAGGTTTCTTTCTCTCCATATATCTACCAAATTACATAGGAGGTAAATTATACGACTATTGCCCTCTATATTGGGCTACTTTCACATCGCACACCAAAAGAAAGAAGATACTTAATCACAAATATTAACAGTTATTGTCCCCTATATTGGACTACTTTCACCTATAGACTAGACGACGAAGGAAAAGAATGGTTCTATTGTTATTGCCCTCTATATCGGGCTACTTTCATAAGAGTATTTATAACACTTCTTTCTTTAATTTTATTATTTTTTCACATGGAAATCAATATCTTAACTCATAAAGCTAGCCAATCGATTATTAAAACAACTTTCTAAGCCTTGTAATCAGCTGACTCTATAATTTATACTTTTTATCTACCAAATTAACCCACTTTTTTAGGTATATTTGAATAGCTTATACTTTTCATCATTCTGTACAACTTTTACAGGCTTATGTACCTCTTCTTTCATCAGATTGTCATTACTCATTTTCCGACCATTGACTAATACTTTAGATGATAATTTACGTTCAAGTTCTCTGATAAATATTATCTTTCCAGCATTATTAAGATACATTATCTTCTTTTTTCAAAACATCCTTTATTATTTATTTGCAAATTATGAACCTCGATAAATATATCTCTATCTACTATAATAGGTTTAAATATCTCAGCATATCCAGATTAAGTGATTCAGTTTGAGAATTCGCAGAATGATTAAATCCAATTTTGATATCTAAAGCTGTTCTATATAATTAGCAATTCTTCTATATATGATTGTATTTCCAAAATCAATCATAACACGTGTATTTAAGATAGTGTTTTCATATATAAAAGCACTATCTTCTAAACATATGATGCTCAAACTGAGTTTTCTTTTTAAAAGACTCAGCTAACCATCAATAATCATATCCTCAAATACAGAATTCTGGATATAACTCTGGTATTTCCTACATATCTTCATTACTTTAGCGACTCTTTTTTAGAAACATCATAAGTAACAACAACAAACATTAACACACTCCACCGGAATCTTTGTCATATTCTGGATAATACAGTATCTTCTTTATTGTCTCTAGATATCTATCATCTTTTGCATCAATTGAAGTCGTGCCTCCCTTAATCTTGTATGTAAATTTATCTGATTGAATATTCTTAATAGATATTTTTGCTGACTGCTTGATATTTTTACCTACCTTTTTAGTTCCTGATTCGAATTCTGGTACAATAACAATATTATGTCTAAGCAATATATTCTGCAAAAGATTAAGTACATTCTTCTGATATTTAAGATCATATGTAAAGAACCTATCAAACACTTCACTATATAGTGACATTATACTTCTATAATTTCCAAGATAATATTTAAAATGTTCTATACCATTTCTTAATTTTATAATGTCATCGTGTTCTGCTAGAACTTCAAATAGCTCAAGTCCTGATTCATAAAGTGTAGCTTTCTTAAAGCCCAGATATTCTGAATATTCGCAAAATGCAGTTATCTTTCCTCCAGCTCCACCATTAGCACATTCCCCTTTTAATTTATTATTATCCGATGTATAAACTGGAATACCATTTACATACATGCCAATTATCTGATATAAAACTGCATCATTTATTGATATATCATCTGCTTCTATCTTTTTGTATTCCTCAGGCTTTTCCGAATTGTTTCTTAGACAGTTATAATGGAAACCTAACTGAAAGTAAAGCAAATCTCTTTCTCTCATAAAAGACCAGTTTATCAACTGTCCTAATAGTTCATTAATTATTTCACCATATTCTACAATATCTCGAAGTTCTACTTTATTTTTCAACCTTTGATATCTTAGTATATTACGCTGTTCTTTTTCTGATATGTTTTCTCCTTTTATCTTACTATCAGCAATCTTTGCTTTTAAATTATAAAACTCTGCTATATCATCTTTAGAAACAGGTTGAACAATCTGTCCATTTCCAAGTATGTGATCAGCTGCAAAAAGCTTTGACTGAACAATGTTCCTATTTATTTTGGGATTCTTTGGATCTATATACAGGTCTATCTTTCCCTGATCACTGAAATATACTAATGCGCTATATGCCGATGGCATGTTTTTATCTGAAAAATCTACATATGACTTTAAATAACCAGCATAGTCATCCCCATCATTAAAATAATCGTCAAACTGGTTGGATGTCCTTGAAGCTAATAAAAGGCACACTTCTATAACCTGAATCCAGTCTTTAACCGTATCCTTATCAAGCACTTCTACATGCAGCTTATTTCCCACAACATTAGCTCTTCTGTTAATATCACTTACATATTGTAAATAAGATCTCATTGATCCTGCCATTAAATTTAATGATCTGGCATTCAGGAACTTACCAACAATATACCACATTTGAAGTTTCGGACTTTTCTTTACCTTTTCTATTAATAAAGAATATTTTTCTGATTTCCAATCAGGTAAAAATTCTTCTTTCTTAATAACTTTAACATCGTCATTTTTGTTTATCTTTAAAGGTTCTCCAATAAAGCCAAACAGATCTTTGTTATTATTATCTTTCAAATATGCTGCAAATGCACTTTTTATAGTTTCTTTAAGCAGCATCTTAAAATGTTGATAAATAGGCTTGTCAAGCAGAGAATCATTTGAGCTTCTTACCTTTTTATTCTGATTATTCTGTTGATTATAATCTGTCATAAACACCTGGCAAACATATGAAATTGAAGAATCTGATACTCTTTTAATTTCAACGAAACGTCTCTGAAAACTTTCAGCTGCTTTCTTGCGTTTCATCTCATCCCTGCTAAGTTTCTGACCTGAACTATCATGATTTATATTTTTACTATTGAGATTATAAACAGCATTCTCAAAATATTTAAATGCATCTTTTGACTGCAAGAAAGAATTATAATATATTTCTTTTAGCAGATAATAACACGCACTATACCATTTATCTAGGATTTCGGCATCGGTTCCCGGTTTCTTATATTTAAGAACATTATTTACATATTCAGGAAAAGTCTTTCTTACAAAAACAGTATTATACGAAAGAACCTGTGCTGCTCTTGATATATTCTTACTGTAAAAATGATTTAACATTTTCTCTAAATTACTGCTTTTGTAAAACATAGGAAGATTATTTGAATAAAATCTATCCTTTTCAATGTCCAAGCAAAACTCAGTTTCTTTTTCAAACATTCTTCCTAAAAACTCCACATTCCATTTTTCATTATTGACTGATGCAGTCTTAAAATGAAAGCTTTCATTTCTTGCTGCAAAAATAGCTTTGCGTAAATCATTAATAAAGTAAACCCCATAGCCATGTTTACCAGCATTCTTATATGCCTTTTCAAAATCAACATCATTCCATAAAGATTTTCCACCAAAGAACTGTAATACAGCACAAACAGCTCTCTTATTTTTTTCATTATCCTCATCATTACCAGTTGATTTTTTCATTTTATTGTTAATATCATCAGGTTGCCATAATAAGAAATCTGAGGTTTTATCACTAAGAGCACTCATATTGCACACTGCTCTAGCCAGATTATTGGCAGAAAACGCAACATTTACTGCCAGTTCTCTTTGTAAAGTTTCCTGTGCTTTTAGCATCTCATAATCAAATGATGTTATACCACTCCTGATTTTTTCACTAATATCTCCAAGCCTCTTAACCTTATTGTCATTCCAGATATCATCCAGTGCAAAATTATATACAACTTTACCTAGTGCAATGTATTTTATGCTGATAAGATTTATAGCATCCTTCCATACTTTTTCTATCAGGTATCCATTATGTAATTTAAAAAGTGTACCTATTTTGCAGCTTTTAAGAATACGTTCAACCGCATTTTCAATGTGATGTATCCAATATTGATTTATATCATCATTTTCAAAAAACAAAGCTTCTTTAGCATTATATTTTTTTACTACAGCCTGTGTATATCTATAGCAGGTCATATTCTGTTCTCTTACTCTATCAGCTAATTCTTTACGCGCTTGTTTTTCAATAACTGTATCAAGTTTTTCATGATCTGTCTCTGCTTTAATAAGCACTTCAGGTACTTTTACAAATGTATTGTTATCCTTTTTCCCTTCATTATGTTTTTTCCAGACATCAAACTTATCCTTAACTACTACTTCTGATAAAGCAACATCCATATCTTTTTGATATGTAATCGGTGCACTAAAATATATATCAATTATTCGTCGAAGTTTTCTAAGATAATTCTCTCTTATGTCTTTATCCAGATTAGCATAATCCAACAGAAAATTATCAAGTCCACTTTTCTCAACATTTTTGTTGCTCACCTTACTTTTCCCACTATCATGTACACATGGAAAAGAAAATCTATCATTTTGTGGCTGGACTAACATATTCTGATTTGTAACTGACCGAATAAGTCTTGCTCCCATAGTATTATCTATATTGGGATTTAATTTAGTAAAGTCTTCTCTGATTAGATCAAGAAGTATATTAATCGTTCGTTCATCCTCATGTGATATATTATTATTTCCAATGTTTTCAAGGAAAACAGCTACTGCTGCGACAGAATCAAAATCTTTTCCTTTATATCTGGATACTACAAGACTGCTTCTCAGAGCAAGTGTTACAAAGTCCTCTAATTTGCCTTTTTCTAATTTACCATTTTTCCCTTCCACTTTAAATTGCTGCAATATATTTTCATTCTTCATTTTTGAAATTATATCTTCATTTTTATGCATCATTTTTAATTTATCATACTTGACTTTGTTGTTTTGTGTGGTTTTAGTTGTTTTATAAAAGAAGAGAAGTTCATTTATCGTTCTACTTATAGTATTTACATACCTAGAACAAGCTTTCTTCATTTTATAGTTCTGTATTTTAACTTTCTTCTGGTGCATTCTTCTGGTATTTTCTTCAGTAGATAAATTTCTATTTTCTTTCCATTCTTTTGGTTCATTTCCCAGCTGGATCTGATTAAAAATATTATACAAACTTTTTACTGCTTTATCTCTCTCAAGCATCCGTTTTTTTAAATCAACTGTTCCTTCCCCAGGAATCTTATATAGCGTACCTGCTATATTTCCTTCCTTGCCTGATATTACTACTGCTGATCTGATATGGTTTTCTTTTGATAATTTCATATTTTTACCGCTTTATTTTATTTTTTAATTTATATTTTTGCTTGTAATTTTAAACTTTTCATTATAGTTTTTCTTAATATATTTTACCATATCATTTGATCTAATAAAAGATAAGTATTATCAGCTATTTTTTCGCAGAAATTTGACACCCTGAAACCCTCTAAGACCAGTAATGGTCTTATTTTTTTGTGAATTATTAATTCCCATATTACATATATTCATATATATATGATACAATAGATATATGTTCATTTAAGGTGAGGTTTTGACATATAAGAATTATGATAAACTCAGCAGCTGATCCAACATATCATGTTATACAAGATGTCAAACATGATGGAAAAAGTACTGAAATAATCGAAAATCTTGGACACGCTTCTGAAATTTGCAGTAAATACAATGTTTATGATGCTGATATCTGGGCTAATAAATATATTAAATTTTCTTAAAAATTCAACCAAATCAAAGGAACATAAATACTTATCTCTTTTGCTACTGATTCTATTATTGAAAAAAGTTCTTTATCATTTAACATCGGCTATCTTTTCCTTCAGAAAATTTATTATTAGCTTGGGGTTAACCTTCACCTCATTTATCGTGTTCTTTCTGTTCTTGCTGATAATTCTAATTTTATATAGGTTCAACTTTATAAGCACTCTGAAAAAATTGTGTTGCAATACCAATGTTTTATTTTATGACTGCACGAATTATTTTTTGAACCTGAATGTGAAGATAAACTGAAACAGTATAGTCCAAACTAGAAACACCGACCTAATCCGATTGTACAGATGGAATTACAACATATTTATATGTAATACAAAACCATTTTTGTCTGCAATATGCTCACAGATATTTGCATTTATAATTAACATAATCTCCATGTTGCAATAACTAAATGTTAATTCATACTCTTTTAACCCTACCATTAATTGACTTTAAAATATACCCATTTAACAATTATTACTGGAAACAAAGCAATAAATCTGACTGATAAATAATAAGGAAGAAATATGGATAAATATAATAATCTTAATACACGTAATGTTTTATATAACCGCCCATCGCAGCTAGATATAACATATGCATCAGATAATATTAATGATGATAACAGGTTAGCTTATAAGTTGAAGCTCTTACAATTATCTCCTGCATTCATACGTGAAGGTGCGTATGAATATTTCAAGGATGCAGTTGAGAACTGTATTGATGGAAATGTATCCGAACTTTTATGTCTTTCCATTGCACTAATGGGAGGAGCATATAAAGAGCAGCTTAATTACCTTGGACTTTTTCCTATAAAAGAAGTTACCGGGAAATCCTCTGTATGCCGATGCTACATACAAAACATCAATAAAAGGACCTTTAATATTGGTACAAACATCATAGATACAAAACAGACCAAAGACTCTGAAAATAAGGGAAATCAGATATTTTACCATTTAACTGATGCTGCAAGAGAATTGTGTGCCGAAAAACTCTCTTTATTAGGAGAGCATCCACTTAAGAAAAATATACAGCTGAATGACTTATCATTAACTCACAATCATAACCTTGAACATGCTGCCGGCGTAATAGACCTGTATGCATATATCTTAGGAAATCCATACTATCCGGCTCAATTCGATTTTTCCTATGAGCATATCTGTAACATATCCGATGAAACCTACTTTGTTGCAGACGGATTAGTAACCACAATGTATAAGAACGAAACTGACAGTGTATTTAAGACAACCGATTATGTTGAAGTTGATACCGGAAGTCAGGGAAGTGAGATCATAAAAGAAAAACTCATTAATTATATACACTTTTTTGAAAAAGGCACACATCTTTTTCCCCTTACCTCACTCACATTTTTATACCACCCTTCCGGAATATGTTCAGGCGTTACGTCAAAAAAATCTTTGACAGGTGAAAAGAAACCCTCGCCACTTGAAAGCATAGCATTTCTCTATCTTGGAAAGATGTTTGAGAATATCAAATTATCCGTTGATGACATAATAAAAATCATTAAGGAAGGAAATACCGGTAACAAAAATACCGGATGTTATAATAAATCTGATAAGGCTTCATCATATAATCACCTGATTGACAGTCTGTCAGCAACCGAATATAGAGAACTTTTTTCAGATAACACAGATTGGTTATTGGATATTTTAATAAGAATATCTAATATGGGATATGGTAATAACCAACTATGTAGCTTATACAAAAAATGCCTGTATGAATATGCTAATGAAAGAAGTGTTGATAACACTGGTACTGCAGATACTTTTTGGGAACAGGCAAAAGAAGAGATAAATGATACAATAGAGACAAAGAGTACAAAGGAGACATATGGTACAGTTCATACATATGATAACGAAGGTACATCTAAGCCAGACAATACAGATAATACAAATGATACTTTCGATACAAGTGAAGAGCTGCCTGTTAAAAATGATTCAATTTCAAATTCCTATCAGGAAAAATATGTAAGAAACTTAAGAAAATACCTACGAAGAAGAAATCTCATATTTGAAAAGGCAGCAGACTTAATAAGAACTGATGCTCCTGGAAGTTATGAAAAATTTGTATCCTTCTGTCTTAATGGCTTGTCTGTCTCATGTGTATTCGGCGGGGACTTATATGCTACATTCCTATCAGCTCACCCAAATATGACAGGGCTTTATGAATTTCTAAGGAAATGGATTATAAATAAAGCATTTTACTTTAACATAAGTGATACCACAGGATTTGACGCGAGTACAGCATACCTACCGGCTGCCATTCTTGGAAATGCAGGAAATACTTTTGTGTTAAAGAATATTTTAACATTCAGGGAAGTATCAGGTTCTATACATACATTCGCCATTGAAGATATTTCAACTGATTATGCTGCAAGAATTAGAATTGAAAAAGCCATAAGTACGCACTCCTTTCGGAATTCAAAAATAAAGCTTCTTGTTATAACTGACAGCTACGAAGATGCCTACTTACTCTTATCCTCCTTTTGTTACATGGAAAACAAAGGCTGCGTAACAAATAAGTTAGATAATTTATTTGTTACACACGAGCATTTAGGAGCTGTAACTGATAATTACAGTCCCATATTTATTCCAAGAGAATATCTGATGAGACATCTTTATGCAGGAACAGGCTTTGAAGAAGAATCAAAAATCAAACACAATACAACTGATACCGGTGCAGTTAATATATGTAAGTCAGAACGCTTATGTTTACATCCATTTGTCTTTACTGATACTTCGTTTTTAAGGAAATGTATCACTATGTATAATGCGGCTTCTTCAAAAAACGTATTTAAAATTTTCTTCAAAGATAAGTTAAGTAAAGTATCCGGCTGCCCTGATATCAAATTTATTTAAAATGAGAGTCAACCACAAACACATCAAAAAAGGATACAGGCAATTGCATATAGCATAATACCTGTATCCTGAAATTTAATATTCAAAATCCTCTGCATCTTCTATGATTTCTTCCAGACAGTTTCCATCAAAAAAATCAATGCTCATAACCTCATCTACAGATTCTGCAACTGTCTCATCATCACCATACCACATCACAAACTTGTTTAAAGATAAAGGGTCAATCCCACAGTTTTTCCCATTATATTCAAATGTAATTGCTCCGATAAGATTTCCTAAATGCTCTCTGATATCCTCTGCTGTCATATGTGTTTCTCCTCCAGTCCGTTACTTTTACACTTTAATTCAAACCACAAAATCTTATCATATTATCTTATACATTACCATATCATTTCATCTATTATATGAATAATCAATATTATGATATGCATTAATGCTCACTCCAAATATGTATGAAAGCTTTAGATATTCCCGTCAGCCTGCCTATATTTACTCCTGTACCTCCATTATCTCATATTTCTTAGAATAATCTTGCTGTTCATCAATTATTATTGTACATTCAGTTATACTATTTGCATAGCCAAGTATTGCACCATACTCATTCACAACATAATATTTATAGCCGCTTGGATCCATTCCTATGAATTCGATAAGTGTATCATTGATAAGATTGCTCTTTACCCTTTCAAATTTTTCAGCAAATCTTTCTCTTTTATTAGCCAGATATGTATCATCGTGATGTATAAGATGTTCCATTATTTCAAATATATCATGCTTTAACTGATCTTCTGTGACATTCATCTTTAATAAGACTGTAAACCCCTGTTCATAAATATCCGTAATTTTATAGCCCATTCTATATAATCCTATAGCAATCACCAGCCTGTCACTAAATTCAATTTCTGTTATATTCAAAATGTCTTCCAAATACTCAATATCAACATCTATCGGTCTATAAATTCCTTTTGGTTCTTCGCCTTCATTTTTTCTTGGAAAAATCACTCTTTTATGTTCTTCATAATTATCCTCAAAATTTACTTCATCCAATATATTTCCAAACATCATTGTATCTGCCGATACATCGAATATTTTGCATACATTGGCTAAAATATCAATTCCGGGACTTGCCGTTCCTTTTTCCCAGTCTGATACTGTCTGTCTTACAACGCCTAAATTATCAGCCATCTGCTGCATTGTTAACTTCTGTGAGTTTCTTAGGTTCTTTAAATTTCTTGCAAATGTTATACTTTCTCTTTTCATCTTTATATCCTCTCTTCATTTGATGAATTAATCGTACCACCTGCCAAAGTGTATGGCTAGCAGAGTATTTTAACATTTGGGGAATTCATAGCCTAATTAAGGTAATCATTTTTAACATCATTAACCACAACCTGATAATTACTAACAAATTTAAATATAGAATCCGATTTCTAATTTTGATTGCCACTTTATCATAATGATTATTACATCTGCTCGTCATCACCATCTAGAAGATGCAATAATTTCCGGCAAATCTCCCTTTCTTCATCTGATACCTCTTCCGTTGTATCTTTTTCAACCTTTTTCATTTCCATATATTTTTTATAGTGATTTCTCAAACTTTCTTTAAAACGATTCTCAATCATAACAAACCTCCAATAATTTGGTCTTATATTTTCTTACTATTCAGACATATAATTATAAATATATGACATATAATAATTTACTGAGTTCTCTGCATAACTTCTTGCATCAACTTCACATTGCTGATAATAATATTCATCGTATTCATCTATTCCAGACTTATAATTACCAAACTCTTTTTTATATATTTGTGCATCTTCGTATATTTTTAAATTTTTTAATTCTTCTTGAGAATTATCTAAAGCAGAAATCATGCAATATGAATATCCATGATATACTTCGTGGCATATTATTTTTAAACACTCCTTTGCGCTTCCATACATTATTGTATCCGTGTTTATTTTGATGTTATAAGTATCATTATCATAATTTCCTAGCAAATATTTACCTGTATTATCTACTAAAACATAGAAATTGTGATTAACCCCTAAATAATCTTTTTCAATATCAGCAACCGTCTGAAGAACATTAACTCTTTGTTTTACTGTTAATTCCTCCCATGAATTTTCTCGCAGTAATAATATCTCATCTGCATTGCTATCAATAGACTCATTATGTGTCTCTATTTCTATATTATTTGTTGTACCAGCAGCAATTACACCCCTTCCAAATACTATATTGAAACTGTAAAACGCTATTACAACTGCAAATCCCACGGAAAATATAAATTGTGATACCCATAAAAATTTATTAGCCCGCCTTATTAGAATTTTGACTACTTTTTCCCAATCCTGAATTCTTTTAAATATAAGAAATAATAAATATACAAGTGAAAAACTTATTGAACATATAAGTACAATTGATATGAAGGTCCTATTAATTTTTATATAAGTCATTATTGTATAGATTCCAAGCGGGATGGTGATATTAGAAAAAACACTAAATTCGTTTCTGTTTCGAATTAAACTAATCATCATTCCAAACGAAACTAATGATATTGTAATTAATATTAGAAATTTAAATGATTTATCATATCCAAGATTGCTGTATCCATGAAAGAGAATTTTTTTATAAAAATATAAGCTAATAATAGACCATATAAGATTATCAAAAATATATTCATTTATATCTAATGTATTATTCATATACACACCATTCCTTCTCAATTGTAATTTATCAACACATTCCCATCATTTTTTTATAATTTAAGTCCTCCAAAATATTGTATCTGTTCTTAACTATCGGTTTGCACCCAGAACTCATAACAAACACCTTGCCAACAGGAGATGACATTACATCTTCAAACGGCATATTCATTCGTTCAGATACATTTTTACATGTTTGAATATCCATGCCACCAGGGAAATATACATAACTTGCACAATTATTTATAATGGTAGTTGCCTTTTCCTGTCCATAGACTGACTGTAACATACTCTCTGATTGAACTAATAACATACAGCTAATACCTGCGCTTCTAAAAATACTAATGTATTCAGGAAATGACTGTATTGGTGCTGTACATCCAAAATCATCAAAGAACATTCTTACATCTCTTGGCAATCTGCCATCTGGAAATGACTGAGCGTAACTTACTAAAACCTTGATAGCGGTATCAAAAATAAGATTTGCAAAATGATATAATGAAGTTTTCACTGGGCTACATATAATAAAAACCGCAATCTTTTCTTGAGCCAATCGCTTAAAATCTATTGTCTCTTTTTCTCTTAATGCTTTTCTTACGCTTTCTGGAAATACCGCATCATATGCAGCGGCCAATGTATCAATTATACATGCACCTGTTTTTTCCGTTCTACGATTGAGATTATAAAAAGAAAGGAAACCTCTTACAGCTCCACAATGTGCATCATATTCTTTCAATGTTCTAAACGCATCAATTACTGATTCACTCATTCCCGTGCCATCTTCGGAACATGTCAATTCATCAAACATGTCCAGCACATCTATCATCTTTGAATCATCAACAGTTCTTATTACACCCTCTATCAAACTATCAGACAAGGCAACTGCCTTTAAATTCCAGTAGTCGTCTTTTGTATTTTGAATTGTAGAATATACTATCTTTTTACTAGTCGCTGTAATATCATCGAATGATTCAATATACTGCAACGGATCAAAAAATATATTACCGGAATACGGATCATCTAAATCACATATCTGCACTTTATATCCTTTTGTTTTATAATAATCTGCCATTTTCATTGCTTCATATTTTTTGCCGAATGTAGCTATTACGCTTGATTCATCCGTGTGAAGCATATTCGAATATGCTAAAGACAAAGATTTTCCACCACCGCTAATTCCAACTCCAATTACATTATTGTTTGGGCGATATGTGCCCTCTCCGCCATTTAATTCAAATCCATCTGCAAGAATTGTTTTATCCTTAAGCATTTGACATTTCCCCCGTTATCATACTAAAATCAATAATCCGATCGCACAAACCAAACTCAACCGCTTCTTCCGCATTAAAATAATGATCATAGCTGGTAGCTTTTTCAATCTGTTTCTCAGTTTTTCCAGTGAGTTTTGAAAGGATTTTATTTAATATTTTCTTTTCTGTGCTTAATTTTTCAGAAATTGACTCTATACATGTACTGTTTCCTGATACGGGATTTCCCAATGACGGCTGATGAATCATAATTTCTGAATTAGGCAGCATATACCTTCCATATTTACCTGCAGCAAATATTACAGCCGCCATACTATACGCACGCCCTGCGACTACAATATGAATCGGTGTTTCACAAGATTGAAGTAAATCATACAAAACCATCCCGGCTTTAATATCTCCGCCTGGTGAATCCATAATAATCGTTATTTCTTTTTCGTCACTTTCAGAAATCAATACTAAAATCCTTTTTACCACATTAGATACCAACTCCCCTGTTATTTCCTTATCATCAATATAAATAATTCTCTTTGAAAGAAGCCTCGAATCTAGAGACACAATATTGACCCCATTACTTGATTTCATTAGACTTGCATCATCCATAATTTATCTCCTTATTATCCATTTTCGTTAAATATCTGCATTAATATCTGCATATTATGTACATCATTGATATCTTTTTTTATCTTCAACTAATACCATTAAAAGTTCACTTAAAAAAGTGTAAAATTATATAAAAATGACATTTTACTGATGGCATAATCTTTCATTATACTAATCAACATATTAGTCAGTTTCTACATCAATAAAATATGTAATTTCTGTGACAGCTCCCACTTGGAGATTAAAAGAGGGCATTTACTTTATATCTATGTACCTGCCCTCCATTCTTGTAGTACCCCTCCTTTACTCTAATCATGCAACCATATAATTTACTTTCCATTTATTTATATTTTTCTTATAGAATAACTGCCATTGCAAGTAATGCAATTACAATTTGAATTACATAATTTGCTACTCCATACTTCATATACTGCCCTACTCCCCAACTTATATCCTTCCCTCCTCCTTCTGTTATGTTTGCCTCATTTACTTTTCCAGATAGAATAAACCCTGCTGTCGCCGACCACATAAAAAGTGAACTTCCTGCACAAATTGATGCTGCATATGCCACTGCGATCCAGTCTGCCTGTGCACTTAATGGTCCATTACAAAGTTGTACAATTACTGGCATCATTGCTGCGGCGGCGGGACCCGCTGAGAAAATGCCAGCAACAAGTGATGTAATTATCATAATGACCATTACAAGTATTTTAGGATTGGCAATATTAACCTGCAAATATCCTGCAAGCATTGCAAGAATTCCTGTCTTGCTTACAACCTCCGCAAAGAAAAGAAAAGATGCAATTGTTAACACTGATTTAAGATTCATCGTCTGGTTTATTCTAATTTTCTTTAAAGAGCAGATAACCATTGCTGTTACATACCCTAATACTGCTATAATCTCAGGTGGTACAATCTCCTGTGGTACAAAGCTCCATGCTAGGAACATTCCTGCAAAAAGTACTACTAACCATTTAAGGACATCAAATCTAATTGTAATATTTTTGTACCGGCTCTTCAGATTCATAATAGCAAGCTTACGTAATGCTCCATCATCCTTCTCTTTCTTTACTCTTGATTCCCACACTACAATAATAAATACCGATGTTAGTGCAAAAAGTGGAAATGCATGTATTAAGTAGCTTACGAATGTTGTAATTCCGCTTGTCATAATTACGATTGCAGGAAAATCTCCTACAGGAGAGGCTGCCCCACCAGTATTGCTTAGTGCAAGTATTGCTGCAAAGAATATATAAACATAGTGCTTATCTACTTCGAGTGTTTTAAGCAATACAAACACAATTGGAAGAATCATCATTACTGCTGTGATATTATTAAGACAAGATGAAATAAGAAACATCATTGTACCAAACATCACAAGACATGCTCTTTTTCGTCCTTTAGACATTTCTGCAATTTTAATAGCAAAAAGCTGCATTATACCCGTTTCAGCAATTAAATTCGTAAAAAGTTCCATTACTATAAGTATCACCAACACATCATATGAATAGTTAGACATTACACTTTTAATAGGAATTCCTAAGCTAATAGCAAGAACAGTTCCTACAATAAACATTATTGCTATTAATATTAATGATGCACAATTTCCTAATTCATTAAATAATGAATTTACTCTTTCCACAAATGTACCTTTTTCTTTAGTTCTTAATAAACTACTATCAGATACTGTAATTACATTACTCATGCCACATCCCTCCAAATCTCACTAAATTTATCGCCCTCTACTTCAAGCCAATCTGCATATCTGATTGATTCCTTAATTGCAGTATATGGTACAAAAACCATCTTACCCATAAAACCGGTTCCATAACTGTTAATAAGTCTATACGTCTCAGGTAATACCATTACTCTCTCTCCAGCTAAATATCCTGAAATTACAATAATTCCATTTCTAGGGCGAAAATCAATACCTTTTGATTCAGGATATTTTGTTTCTTCTAATAATTCGACTTTCATATTTTTAGGTAAATTATCATTTAACCTACTCTTAACTTCCTGATCCATATCACAAGGAACCATAATGATTGATTCAGTTTTATTCTCACACCCGGAAAGTCGCTCTATCAGTGCAATCTCCGGTGAAAAGAACAAATACTTGCACTTCCCAAAACTTGAAAGCCAATCTGCCACTTTATTTATACTCTCATTAAAATTTATACCAGGAAGTGGCATTACCGCTCCAACCTTTGCTCTTACATCTTCACTTGCAAGAACAGCTGCAATATTTTCATTTGCCATAAAAGTACCGATTTCTCTAACTGTTTTTATAGCATCCATAACTATTCACCTCTTTTCTCCTGCATATTTGAGATCACTCTTGAAATAACTGAAATCTCATATGGTGAGGAGTCAAGAATTTCTATATAACGAATTCCATCCTCACCATAAATGTCTTTGTACGCCTCATATACTTCTTTCCCCAAAATTGGCGAAGGCCATGTAACAGATACTGTATGTTTCTCTGGAAAATCAGCTTTTACATTTATTCCTATCATTTTAAAAAGCTGAAGAGCGACAACCTGCTGTTCTGGTGGTGCATTGTGAAGAATTTTAATGGCAATCTCAGCTTCTTCCTCACTACCAAACAACTTACATAATTTTGCTTCACTATTATTATCAAACTTGAGATAAATCATATTCTTCCTCTCATGAGGTGGAATTGGGCATTTGTTCTCCGGTCTATGGTATCCTAAACCATGTGTTGCAGTAGGTTCATTCACCATACATAAACTCATCTCTCTATCTTTATTGTGGTTATTGTTTGCTGTCATATTATTCATAACTAAATCCTCCTTAACTATAATCAATCACTTTATCTTTTTGTCGAACACCAGTCATTTATTCTTTATAAAATATAACGATTTATCTTTCCTAAATCTACTGATTCATATTTCTAAATTTTGTTATCTAATACTTATCAAATATAGTATTATCCTCAAAAAAGTAAATCTCATGCTACCTGCTGTTCTTTCTTCTTTTGTGTTTTTACTAGATTAACTAGCTCGATTACTTCATCGCAACGATCCACTACACTACTTTCATGGGAAATATACACAATTCCCGCTCCAATTTCTTTTGCATACGCTTCGATACTATCTAAAACCATATGAGTAGCTCTTTCGTCTAAGTTTGCAGTAATTTCGTCAAAAATAAACATCTTTGGTGTATGCAAAAAAGCTCTTGATAGAGCAAGTCTCTGCTTCATTCCGCCAGATAATTCTTTTGCCCCCTCACTAACCTTATAATCTAATACATCATTTGCATTCTTTGTAATCACCCCTTCATAATTCCCATACAAATGCATCTTTGAAAGTACTTTAAGTAATTCACTATCACTAATTACACGCTCTAAGCCATATATAAGATTATCTCTTATTGTCCCTGAAACAAAGAATGAAACCTGCGGACTATAGTAAATCATATTTGTAAGATCTTTTTGGCTATATTCACTCTGTTTCTTTCCAAATAAAGTGATGCTGCCTTCACTACAAGGGTAATAACGATTTAGTCCCCTGACTAATGTTGTTTTACCACAACCATTTGAACCTACTAATGCCACTCTCTTACCATGTGGAATTCTAATATTTCCATACTTTGCAAGTACTTTCTTTCCATCAGGTGTTGTAATTGACACATTGTCAAGAATAATATCCTCATCTACGATATCCCGTTCTGTGGTTTTAATTTCATAGACTGGATCCACAGCATTCTGATCAATGTCTACAAGCACTTTTGCCTTCACTACGGAAGATGCAGTTTCGTCCATAAATCTATAAACATCATCAATTGGTTTGACAAGTTGCTGAAATAAAAGACAAACTGTAATAACCGCTCCTGCTGACATCTGCTTCCGCGATATCATTATTATAGAAATAAAAAGCAATAATATCTGAAAACCAATTTTACATGCCTGCTTAACACAGTCAAAGATCCCCATATAGTAATGATGTTTCTTTTCTGTTTCACGAATCTTCATAATTACTGGTCTCAATCTAAACTTCTCATATGCTTCTGCACTCAAACAACGAATCATCTCAAGATTTAAAATGGACTGGCAAATTTCACCATCCAAAGAATTCTTTTGCTTAATGATATTTTCCCTAATTCCATTTTGCGATTTAATCTGATTCATGGAAATAATAATTGTTATGGCAAGATAGACCAGCATAACCAAAGCAATCATATTGGGAGCATTTAAAATGACCTGCACAAGCGTACATACAGCGGTCAAAATCGTTGCAAACACATCATTACATATAATCTTTATTAACTGACTAAGTCCTGCAACTCCCTGATTTATCTGTGCTGTTTTTTCTCCACTCAAACAACCATGTGTATACTTCACAGGCATCTTAAGTAATTTCTCAATACTATTTTCCCTAATTTCTGCTTCATGAGTTGCAATAATACAATCCAGCAATACTCTTCTAACAATCGTAAAGCATTCTGCAAAGAGATAAATTAATCCAAAAGTCGCTAAATCAACTGCACCATGAGATACACTTCCAATTAAGCCATTAGAAATATCTGTGTATAGTTCTCCAAGTTTTACTGGCCATACTGATGCCAACACAGAACTAATGATTGCTAAAGATATTACACCTACACACTTTATTTTTGTCCTAGCACTAATTAAATCTAAGTATTTTTTCATGCAAATCTCCTCCATTGTATTATTAAAAGATAGAACCTAGCCAATAACAATATGTATCATTTAACCTCCTTCTTTTCAAAATTAATTACTAAGACTAACATCTTGCTTACATATTTCTTATTTAAAATTAATTTTTGTGTATCTGTCTGTTATTATGTACTTGATTCATCTTTCATATTATGTATACCCTAATTCTTATATATTGTCTTTTAGGGATATTAAAAAAAAGTTGTTATTATTTCTGCTTATTCTATAACTATATTTAAAATATTATTACACACATGGTCATTTATCATATAAAACAAAATTTTTAACAAACTTCTCTTTATATGGTATATTTTGAATATCACATATTCTACTCAGCTGATTTTCAACAGCTTTCTGCTATAGCAAAGTAAATATTTGATATATATACTATTTTTGTTATTTTTTAATCCTATATGAAATCACTTAGCAACACTTTTGGATATTAAAGTCCGTTTTCATTATATATTGTGGTTTTATATTTTTATCCTATACATAAAAAAGCTATACAGCATTTTATGCCGTATAGCTTCTGTCTCATCTCATTTTAATATCAAATCCTAATCATTCTCTAATAATAAAACAATATTATTTTTTTCTAAGCTTTATAGTTATAAATATCCATCAACTTACAATTTACTTTTCAACATCTTCATTCAATTTCATCCAATAATTATGCTTTTTATTAGTGTTCATATTCTATTTCCTTACTATTTTCAATTTCGCGCTGTTTTTCCAACCTTTTATTGTATTCATTATATAATGCGCTATCTTTGTTTAAAATTCTTATCAATGAACCATAACCCAAAAGACGAACCACTAATTCATATGTATCTTGCTGCTGATAGAATATTTTTAACTGATATATTTTTGTTTTTTTATTATATGTACATCTTTTTTTCCAAGGTGCAAATTCATTTAATATTCTATCAGGAATATTCTTTGTATCTGTAAATTCAATAGTGATACTACGCATATTTCTTTTTATATATGCATCTAACTTTGAGCTTACATCTCCATAATCATATATATCATCTTTAATACTTATCTGTTTAATTCTTTCAATGTTAATTATGGTTATTGCTTTCAAATTCTCTGCATATGCATAACATCTAAATAAATTATCCCTTTTTGAATATTCTATATGTATAGGGCAATAAATATCCTGTATTGTATCACCTCTGGCTGATGTAAATTGTATATCAACCTTGTTATGTTTACATATGGCATCTAACAACGGATTAATATATCTTATTTCCGATTCATTATTAATCATATTAGTTTTGAATCTATCAGTATAATGTATTGAAGAATACTGTAATCCTTTTATATTTTGCTCTACTGTCAACACATCTTTCAAATACTTAACTTCATCACAAGATAAAAATAAATATATCTTAGGATTATTAATGATAGTAACTAGCCACCTACACTCAATTAATGATAATGGCAAAATCGATGAATAAAAAGATGTTTCATTCGTACAGTATTTTCGCATATATTCAATAGAATTGTTATTATTGCTGCTTAATTCTGACTTCTTTTTCCAGACACCATAATTATTATCTGCCCCCTCTCTCATAAAGGCATTTGACCTAACTATACCAAATATAATTGTCTCAAGAATGTCTTGAGTTTTTTTCCCATATTTGTTTTTATGTTTCTTTATTGCTGATTCAATTATTGAATGGATTCTTTTTGCAGTAAACCGTCCATGTTCATCTTCATCACTGCTGTACAATTGCATTAATACATCAGCTATAACTTCATAATAAACACTAAACACTTCATTAAATATCAACATATGAGAGGTACTTGGCTTCGTTTCATATTCTGCTTCTTTAGGTATCTTCCATATAATGTCACTTTTATTTATATCAGCATTCAATACATTTTTATCCACTGCCGCATTATCAAACTTGCTTAAGTCTTCCTTGACGCTGAATTCCAAATCATTTTGACACGAATATTCTAATATACGAGAGTAAAAACTTCTGATCCATGGCCGAAGTTCCCTATAATCTGATACTTTTGCCTTAAATTCTATATAATCATTATGTTGAACTATAGTACCTATTCTCTGTTCGCGCTTAACCCGTCTTATAATATACTCTTTATCCTCTGGATTAATCCTTATCTTAATATTAACATCATATAATGGTGCTTTATCCTTTACATTTCCATCCTCTTTTAGTGTAGTTGATGCACCCCAAGAATGTTTCAAAAGACTTCGAGCATTATTTATATCTGCTATAACATCTTCATTAGCCAATGATATTTCAGGTTTGCCTGGCATTTTTATAACTCCACCATCTATGTATTTGATATCTTCAATAAATTCTAATCTTAAATTTGAATAACTCCTAGAAAATGGCTCATAAAATGATAAATATTCCCTTCCATTCATGGAACTTATCCTTATTTCTAAAGGGTAAACTATTATAGATTTTGCAATCCCATTTGTATCTATCTTATAATCAATCTCACACCATTTTTTGTTTTCTATGGCTGTTAATAAATCAATTAAACTATAATCATTAACAGATTGCATATAATATTCATGTTTAAATCGAAAATCACTTTTGTATTTATTGTTATATCTATTTAGAATAAAACTGCCAACCACTCCAAGTACTTCATATTTAGAAAAAAAATCTAATGCATTAGAAAAATGCGCTACAAACCCTTTGTCGATTTTTTCTCCCTGTTCTAAAATTGAACTAATATAACAACCTGTTAGTTGCCATATATGTATTATTTTTTTTCCCATTTTTTCTGGATTATCTTTTAATAGCCCTTTCTCGACTAATCCATTCAAATTGTAAGATATAGATTCATTCCTTCCCTTAAAAACATCTTTTCTATCAGGAAGAAAACATGATAAACTTGACGATGATAATGGTTTATTATTTTCCACATCATCGTAAAATGATTCCGGCAAATCATCTATTTGTTGCAGATTTAGATCAAGAGAATCTACACCATCAGCCAATTTATATTTTGAACTCAATGCAAAAATAATATTAAAAAAGAACTTTGGATCTTTTTCATTAAAAAGACAAAATCTATATATTTTATGAAAAGGATTTTCAGACAATGACTGTGAATCATTGCTTAAAAAAAACGCAGTATCACTTTTCGATTTCCATTCAAAATACCCATACAAAATATTAGATAAACGCTTCCAATCATTATCAATTGTGTAAGTAGATGGTATCTGTTTTCCATTTTCACCCTCTCGTTGTAAATCTGAATAAGTTTTAAAACCATATGTATAATAGTCTCTTAGTGTATTCTTAAATTTGCTGTCAAAAAAACCTGCTTCCACCAATTCATCGTGCTTTGCCATAAACTTTCTCCTTATACGGAATATATTGTACATATCATATTTCTATACAATCTACCATCCAGATAGTTAATATATTCAAGATTCACAATATTATTATCTATCTTACTCTTGTTCCAATTATTAAAAACAAGGATGTTACCATTTCCACTTGAAATCAAAAAGAACTCAAATTTCTTTTTATCTTCCTTTTAACCTAGCCATATACATAATAATATTTATTATTACTTGCTTCCAATTGAATATCTGTAGAACCCCAAATATACACATTTAATATTGTAAGCTTAAAAACAAGATTATGTAACTCATAAGCATCAACTTTATCAATTATTTAAAGTATATCATTCAGCACTGGAACGGTCAATTTTAAGCTATATAATTAATCATCTCATATGCTCCAATTGGCATTTTTATCATTATAATATATATGTCATTTTAAATCCGAATAACTTTTTACTCCTTCCATTTTCAAACTGCCATTTGTTCCGATAACATTTAAATTACTTCCCAATACATCTATCGCGTAATCTGTAAATTTATTATAAGTGCCATACTCTATCCACTTATTACTGCTGCTACTATAATAATACTGGTTATATTTGCCACTAGCTACTGCATCCTTTAATACTAAACTTTTGTTCCATTCTATTTTTGCTTCTGAACTTTGCGATATATCTATGTCCACTGTCGTAAGCTCAACTCTTCCACCCCTGGTACCTTCTGTAAAAATCACCCAATATTTATTATTATCTGGATATTGTGGTAAACTTCCTTCATCACCAAATATTGAAATATTATTATTTGTCACTGAATCATTTTCTCCTGCCTGCAGTGTAACCTCCCCATTTAATCCGAGATCACTTCTTTCTGATGTATCATCAACAATCTGGTTATACAACTTAATATTAGTAACTCTCAAATCCTTCTTTTTTGTATTCTTTATTTGAATATAATCTCCATTGTCTATATCGAATCTGTATATATATGTATGAGCATTTAACCCTGTTCCACATACAATTTCCCCATAAACTTCCTTGTTGTCTACCAATACTTTGTAATTGGTAGAAGGGGATGTCAAATATAAATACTTATAACGACCATATGCTCTTCTAGTTATAGTTGATTTGCTGCCATCTGATTCAATTTTATTCTCCCCATATTCTCCAGTTAGCCAGGATACATTTTTAGATGCTGCTGCTAAAGGCAATTTATTAAAATCATATCCTTCTACAACATCTACTATAGGGCATTCATTGCTTGTTTCATACGTAACGACCTTCTCATCTGCACAGCTTGTAAATAAGATACTAAACATCCACACTAATACTGCCCCAGATATTATTAACTGAAAGATTTTCAAATATTCACCTTCACTAAAAATTGAATACAATGCATCTGCAAATATACATAAGCACGCAACATTTACACCAAATCCAATCAATCCAAGTATGACATTCAGAATGCCTGTTGAAGCAACCCCTAATAATAATACAAATATAAAATAAATTATCCCTTCCGGTATAGCAAAAATTAGAAACCATTCCATAATATTTCCTCCTTATGTGACTATGTATTAATTGCCATTCTGTTTACAATACTCAAAAGCACTTTTTACATTATCATATGTTAGTTTTGAACTACGTCCATTGAATTTTTCCACCATTTTCCAATATATCCCTGAATGTGCATCTAGATAAGCCTCGAATATTTCTGCTGCTTCATCATACTCATTTGCATACATGTGAGAATATCCACTATTAATTTTTTTATATTCTTTCTGCTGTGAATAATCAGCTACACAAACTAAGATTAATGCTGCCAACACAAAACAAATAAACATCTTTTTCTTCATCGTTAATCGCCCCATTTCATACAAATTTCTATGCTGTTTTACCATCAATGTACATGCTGCTGTTTCTAGTTGGAAGAGAATACCATTCCCTTGTGTTATCTTTGATCATATAAATTGATACAGAACTGTTGTTAATATTAAGGAGATCCTCAGTAAACAAAATTGGATCTTCTTCCCTAAGCAAATTATTTTCTCTAAGAAATTCAAATACTTTTATGTTATGCTCATATGATTCTCCACATATTATTAACTGTGGATAAACCCTGTCATCATGAAAATTTGATTCAATATAACTTTTGCTATTAACTAACTGATAGTATCTGTCTATTTTATCTTTTATCTTTTCATATGAATCGGGCGTATCCCTCACCACTTCATATGCCAAAACAGATTCACTATTTATACGGACGTTTGCTGCCGTTCTGAGCATATAAATTCCATTCTCTTGATTTATGCTTCTCATAGTTTCCATTATTCCGAAACGCTGCATTGTTACACCGCTTATTAACAATGAAAGAACAATCTGATTGCCAGCCAGAATACGCTTGACATCGACTGCTGTATCCGGTGAAATGTTTTCTTCCTGTTTTTTTGAAAATGAAATATATCTATTTCCCATGTGAAAATAAACTCCCTGATGACGGGCAATTATGTAGCCAAAATGATCTAATTCATAATATTTAATTCCGTGTTCTGCTCCTCTCAATATTATTTCATTCTCCTGAATAATCCTGTGCCTAATTAAATTATTTATTTTTTTTCTTAAATTTACCCGTGTTATGTTGAAGCCTCTGAGTATTACATATTCGTATATCTGAAGTGAATTTAAATATTTTGACAATGCAATATTTTCAATAATAACAAGATCAATGTCATCTAAAAGTTTATCCAGCTCATCAATAGATGTCAGACAATATGATGCTTTCACATGATTTATGCTTTCATCTGTCTTAGCTGCAAAAATGGCTGTGCTTGGTATTCCCATATCAATAAGTTCTCTGGTTACTCTCATATAATTCATTGGATCATTAAATTTTGAATATTCCATGGCTTAATCCTCCTTTAAATCATTTTCCAACATTTTGGTAAGTTTATTTCTGATATTATCATGCTCTAAATTAGTTACATAATAATCACAAAAATACTCTACAATTTCCATCTGATCTTCTGATAAATAATTATCTATAAGCAAAAGTCTGTTAGGAACAATTCCATATTCTTTTCCTATCCTGCTAAGCTTATCAAAATCATCAAAATTTTTGCCTGATTTGCATTCTATTACATACACAATTGAATCAGAGACATCCTTGATTACTAAATCAAACTCATTCTTAATCATCCCATCCAATGTATTTACCTTAACATTGTTATAAAGTTCATAATGAATACCATGTAATGTCTCCATTTCATTTAAAACATCTTTTACTACTTTTTTTGTGGCAATTTCCATATACTGACCAGTGATAAACCGCTGTGCCTTATTACTTAAAACTATTTTTCCGCTTAAGATATCACAATCAGTACAATAACTAACTCCATAAATGATTCCATACATACTCCTTAATAATTCGATAACCTCTTTTTTAGAGTCACCAGAAATATGATCCAGACATATGTGAAAACTTTCTTTTTTTTGTATATATAATGCTCTCAATTCATTAATAATATTTCTTATAACTGAATCCATGCACATCATCCTATATGCAAGATTTTCTACTGCCTGAGGAATCAATTCCTGATCACCGCTGATACTTTCTATTATCATATTTTGCTTATTGAGATTCTGAGAATCAGTTGTCAAAACTGGTCTTTCATAGCCTATTGGTTTTAATGCACTGGCTTTAATCATAACAATTCCTCCTTATTATTAAATAAATCGTATTGGTATCTTGCTTCATTTGATAACTGGAGTATAAACAAAAATTTCATAATAAACAGTAAGCAATACCCAAAAAAAGTTGTTATTTTTATGTACATTAAAAAAATAGATGCATAAGAATGTGGAATACACATTCTTATGCATCTATTTTTCATTGTATATTAAACTAAGTAAATGTTTTTTATCATTTATATAAAAATACTAATTTATCCATTCTGCATTAAATTTCTTAGCATTTTCATCCCATCTTACCAGCTTAACTTTTATGGTTCTACCAATATACTGTCCCGGATATATGCCAATTTCCTGTAGATGTTTTTTAGATAAAGAAACTCCTACTGTTGAGCCAACTATATTTCCTCTAAGTACACCTCTTGTAGTAACTTCTAAATCCCCCAATTCTACAATTTGTCCAATAGAATATTCACCTGAACCTAATCGCATATTCGCTTCTAAACCGGCCCGCGAAGACTTAATATGTTTTTCATGCAGAGATTTATTAAGTTTGCTTCCATCTACTTTGCTGAATAATTCAAGTATCACGCCTGCTACCTCAGCATTATATGTATATGAATCTTGTTTACTAATAATGCTCTGATAACATAACGCAGCCTCCTGTTCTGTCATAACATTAACATGGGCAGCCTTGTTCCTAAACTTATCCCTTATCTGTTCTGATTTCCAAACAAAACATCCCTCTTGGAATGTTAAATCATTATCAGAGCATTTTCCAATATAAAATGCCTCTAAAGGAATTGGCTTATAATAATCCAAAATTATCGTAGAAAGATATTCTGTCATTCTCTTTCTCATCAACTCTGACTGTATCAACTGATTCTGTCGGATATTCTTATTATTTGAAAGTTGACCAATATTTCCAAACAAAAAAGGAAGTGAGCCCATAGTAAAACGTTCTATTCGTTTCAATTCTCCATTATGGCTATTCTTAAATTTATAATTTGGAATTGACAGTAAAACATCCGGCCAAAATTTATAGATTTCATCAGCATTTTTGTTGGAAGGCTCTCCATAATTTTCAACCATAAAATCCATTAAACCATCAAAGAAAACTCTTCTTAACTCTGCTTCCAATGCCGCTGTACAACATATACACACACCAGACCAATCAAAATCTGGTGTAATAATATTAGAGCACCTATGTAACAAAACCGCTGAAGATATCAAAGATGTCTGTGATGTTTTCATAATATACTGCCATTTATCCCCAAATAAATCAGACAATTTTTGTCTTTCTTTATCAATATCATCATTGACCATACTAGCAAGCTTTTGATCAATATGTTCTGATGTATTTTTAACAAATGAACCTATCGCTTCATCACTGTTTCTATTTTGTGCCTGATTGAAGACTGTTTTTTCCTTTTTTATGAAATCACTAAGCTCCGTTCTAACAAAGTTCGCAATATAACCTACATCTTTGCTAATCAATTCAACACCGTCAGAAATATCTTTTATTGCGTCACCATGTTTTTTAAGTTCATGTCTAAAATCCTCTGTATCTCTTTTTTCTTTAAAAAGTGCCATTTGCTCTTTAAGATTCCAGCCTGCATTCCATGTACATTTTTCAAAAAATTCCCTTATATTATCTTCATCCGAAAGATTCATAGGTGCGTCTATCAAATATCCATAGTCAGCCTCTGTAAGAGAACTATCGTTAAGAAGTAAGTGAAGAGAAATTAAAAATGCATATACTGTTGTATAATTCTCTGTCGCTGTTTTAATAAGCCCATTTCCTATATCTGTCAAAAATTTCAAATCACTATTTTCACATAAACTTGTATCTCCATAGATTCCAACCATCCTATTTCCTACAAATCTCGAAATATAATCTTCTCTTCCATTATATATAGCATGTTCTGAAATTTCTTTTACGCTTCCCCTTTTAGATAAAGCCTGAATTGAATCAAAGAATTTCATTTTATTATCATCACAGCTTCCTATAATAGTTATCTGAAAATATGGAAACGCCCTATCTTCATACAATGATACTGTTATATATGACTGAATATCAATTATTCTCTTTACAATTTCCTTCAAAGATATTTTTTCAACTATTTCAGTTTCTCTAGAAAGTTTTTTTACATACTCAAAAGTTGGATGGTTACTATTAATCTGACTAAAGGCATTAATGAATGCCCTTGCCTTATCATCTGATATATCACTTGTAATTATCTCCATATGTAAAAAAGCAATTTTACTCTTTGTGAATAAAAGATATATTTTTTTTATTTGAAATTTAATATCTAAGCCATAAAGGCTATATAAACTATTTTCATTATGCTGTAATCCTACTGACGAACGCATTGCAGAATTTAACATGAATCTTCTAATCTTATATTTATCATCACGCAATAGTCGTGATCCTGACATTTGATATGTATTTTCTATTGGTTTATCTTTAAAGCATTTTTCAAACCAATCTACACTATTTACATCATTATTAATTGAATCTCGCACTGGTTCATTAATTTTATCATATGTTAAATAACTCTTATTCTCTAATGGAATTAATATGTTTATTTTTGTACACTCCAGCATAGTTTCCCTCCCATACTTCTCAATACTGTTTTATCACATCCATGCTTATTCTTTCTTTGCCCATACCATTTATCAATTTCTTTAATATAAATATTATACTCAATAACACTCCTCTTTATCTGCACTCAATATATTAATATCTTCTAATATCTTATAAATATCGTCAAATTCAATTGTAAAGATAATTTAATCATCTATCTTTACAACTGATTAAAAGAATAATAATTTATTGATAATGACACAAAATTACAGATGGTACATTCAATCATTATTTTCTCCATACATATTAAATATAGACCTCAGCTAAGGTCTCTGCATGCATGCCATCCTTACCCATTCTGTAGACAGTAATTTTTTCAATAGGTACATTTTTAGGTAATTTCGATAACTTTAAATTAAGTAACTCCAGGTACTCTTCATTCTTATCCCCGTCTGTTCGTCCAATAGTAATATGAGGGAAAAAAGCTTTTTCAGAATATCGATATCCATAATTTTTGATTCCTTCAACCTGAGCCTTTGTTAAATCTTCCAAATTTCTGTTCAATCTATCCTCCGAAAGAATAATATGCTCTTTACACTGTTTCAGCGTATATTCATGTAACATTTGAAGCTCATCTGTTATTGCACATGTATAAAAATACCATCCTTGGGGTATATATACTGCCTTTTGAAAATGAAGTTCAAAATCCTTAGCATTTGACAGAAAAAAATCTCTTATACTATTCACAATAGTAACATAATCTGTATTGTTCTCAAAAGTCCCTTGGAATAATGTAGTATGTGGAATATTATTTATCTGTTCCAATTTATTATGAAATCCACAAATTTCATGAACTTCATTTTCTACATTAGTAAATTCTCTAAAAAAAGGGTTACTTGTAATTAACGCAAATCCAATATTCATAATAATCTCCTCCTAAAAGAATCTATATGTCTCAAACATAATACGTCTAATAATATAATCTGCCGTTTCATCATTATCACATATTAATCTTACTTGCGGTCTTAATTTATTTCTAATTAATTTTCTACTTTCTTCAGAAATATTACTTGAATAAAAATTTATCATCAACTGATTTACAATTGCATCTAAAGATTCATGCGAACACATTTTATAAACTGTATCACCAACAATAATCGAGTTAACTGAATTTTTATCAAAAAAATTCTTCTTTTCTACTGGAAGATTCTCATAACTTACTACTTCCGTATAACCTCCCTTTATTTCTGCCAAAAATCTCAAATCCTGACCACCAATAACAAGAATGTCAGGATTCATTTCAAAAATCGTCAACCCTTGATCAGAATGATAATCTATAAGTTTTACTCCCAGTTTAGTTAAATCCTCAATAGTCTTGTCAAGTATAAATAGCAAATTCTTTTCCATATCACTATTTTTACTTACAGCAATCATAACACCAGGTGCTAATGCTTCTTTAAATTGTTGAAATGTCATATCCTTCCATCGCCCTTCATTTGAAGCTAAAATATAGAAATTTCTTCCTCCCATAGAAGAACATACATCTCGTAAAATGTGTATACCTGCATCTGGATACCTTTCCAAATATCTTAATGTTGATTCCTTATTGTATATAGCCATGTCAAGAGTATTATCTGCAATGTCTGAAAGAATTTGATCATTCCATTTGCGTTGTATTCGTTGTGTTTTTATATTTAGTTTTGAAAATAATTCTTCAATTTGCCACCCCTGCATAATACTATCCGGAACCGTTAGATTCGTTGCACCAATTTTCAAAACAAAATTATCATTCATCGAATAACTATCAATTGATAATGCAAAATCACTCATATTTTCATCAACAAAGCTCTGCATATATGTTTTTAACATCACAGTAAGCGCATTCAAGCAAGGTATTATATCCTCATTACTCAAATCATCATCGTGTCCTAAACTTTCCTCTGTCTGAAAGCTTTGATCATGTGCTCCATAATTTGCATACACCTGTATTGTTCTTATAGCTAAAATTAATTTAGGATTAACCTTTATATTACTTCCTTTATTAGTTATCTGAGTAATCAATGCTTCTATAGTAGCATGCTGATCAAATTTTTTTCCAGCTTTGTCAATAATATTCTTACAAACACGCTCAGCTGCTTTTCTCGCATTATTCACTGCTGCATCTGGATCTATTGTAGATGCTTCCATTGCTCTTCTATAATAATCCATTAGTTTATTATTTTCTATTTGATTCATTGCACTCCTCCAAAGTGACTCAAATTCAACTCTATTTCTTCAATTCTTATACAAAATTGATTATTACCACTCTAAATTTCTTCATAAACATAATTTATATTTATCCATATTGCTTTATCTATCTCTCCGTAATCAAGTTTTCATGTTGGCTTTTGTCAACATTTATAACAATGACATTGTTATATTCATTGCTCAAAAGGTCACTCTCACTATGATATATAAAAAGCTTCAAAACACCTATCTCAATGTATTCTTTTTGAAAAATGAGCTCCTATTTCCTCAACACATTATCATCTTGCCACACCAAAAATGCACATTCAAATACCATTCTCCATCTTTATGTACCTTATTACGACTCTTCACTATTCCTGTTCGTTTGCCTGTAAGTTCATCTAAAACATCAACATATTCATTCATAATTCATATTCCCTATAGCCACAATTTGGCATTTTGAAAGAAGCAAATTTTTCATTATCTAACTGTTCAAAGTATGAATCAATAATCCTACATATCCCCCCATGAGTAACAATCATTACCCCATCTTGCCTATTATTCTTTATGTAATCTATAAAAGGATATACTCTGGCAGCAACATCAAAATATGATTCTCCATCTGGATATCTCTTTGCATACATCCTTTTTGCTTGTTGATAATTTGAATCATTTCTGTCTATCCCTTCATATATTCCGAAGTTCTGTTCAATCAATATATTTTTAATAACTAAATCAACTTTATTATGTTCAGCAACTATTTCCCCTGTCTCTATCGCACGCAACAATGGAGAAACATATACTAATCTAATATTGCATTTTTTTACACTTTCAGCAAGCATATTTGCTTGCTGTCTGCCTACATCATTTAATGGTATATCTGTTCTTCCAAGTACTCTATTTTGAACATTCCAGTCAGTCTGTCCATGCCTTGCAACAATTAATCTCATAAAAGTTCCTCCCTAAGAGACTTTACTATTTTCATACGAGGTTTAGACAATTGTTCCTGTTATGTTTGTCTACTTTTCTATCTATAAGAACAATCATATCATTCTCTGGATGAGATGTATAGTAATATACTTCACAACTATCTTCTACCTTGCTATTTCTTAATTCCCACACGAAATAGATATTGGTAAATCAATATAATACTCCGTTATATCTGCTTCGCTTACCTTCACTGCGATCTTATTAAATAATCCAAGGCTTTTCTTATTTGTGCTGTCGACCTTTACTAGTATTCGTTTATAACCTAATGATTCATATACCCAGTTTAGCCACTGCATAAGAAGCCTATATCCTAAGCCTTGTCCCTGATATTCCTTTATTAGAATTATGGCAAGCTCTGGATACCCTTTATTTATTCCCTGAAGTGCAACTCTGCCAATAAATGTTCCATCATTAAGAAACACTGAATAATTTAAGTCTTCTTCATCATTAATAAACACACTCCAATATGAATCAAGAGCTATTTCCGGCATAATATTATAAATTTTCCCCATAATATTTTCTGCAGCCACAACTCCCTTAAATAATTCCTTATCTTCTCCATTTACAGGTCTTACATAGAATGTATCAGACTTATATTCCTGATCTAAAATTGTATCTTTCATATCTCTACTATAATGATCCTTCAAAACTTACGATAACAAGTTACTAAACAAGTCACACTGGTTCCTTGCTTCGTTTTCTGTCAATATAACACCTTTCCCAATTTTTCATGTTCAGATGCCCAGTCTTTTACATCAAGTTTTTGGTTCTCCATCATTCCATGAAATCAAATTTAGTTCTTTGATCCACCTTCTGAAAGAATACCTATATATTTTGTAATATCATATTTAAAATCGTACATAAATATTTTTCTTCCTTAATATATCACAATATTGTAAAAGTTCCTCAATCTTGGCAACAATACGCTTCTGCTCCGCAAGTGGTGGGAGTGGCACAACCGTATCTGCTATTGCATCTAAAACCCAGTTTTTATTACCTACTCCTCTAGTATTTGCACTAGCCTGTTTTTGAACTAATGGACTATATATCACATAATACAAGTATTTATTATATAAACACTTTGAATTTATTTTAAGAAGAGCTACACTAACAAATAAACTAAACATTTCATCTGTATCCACTATTGCTGGCACTCCTGTTGTTCCAACTTTGGATAATAAAATATCTCCTCTTTCTGGATTACATCTAGCATACAATTCTTCATGTTCTTCTTCTGTTATGAATTTTGTATTATCCAAACATAAACTGCCACTACTCATATCCTTAACAGAAACGAATTTCAC
>OGFI01000453.1_pt1 | contig 32685 bp, 9 predicted proteins | sample 1570901 | NCBI WGS metagenome assembly OGFI01 (sample SAMEA2582018, study PRJEB24529) | metagenome | biome: Human gut stool | place: China | collected 2011 | reverse complement strand
AGGTAAAGGCTATGGAAAATGAAATATGGGTGGGTACATTTAGAGAGGTAGTTGCTTATAACAAAAGAACGAGAAAAAAATCGCTTGAATGTGCTAGAAAACGGCTATAACATAACTCCTCATTTGGATATGAATGCACAATTATTTACAGAACCACTGACTATGGTATTGAAATCTGTGGGAAACAGAGTTTCGGAGATTAGGCAAGATGGGAAAAAGCGTTTTCTAAAGAAGGATGCTGATAAGGTTCTTTTCGATTTTAATCTTTATGGAGTGATGATTCAGATTCGTTTTATCTGAGGTGTTGGATATAGTTTTAAAACTAGAATAGGGAAATCCGTTAGTCTTTATTGTAACCATTTGAGGTGTGATAATAAGATTAACGGATTTGTTTTTTGCTCTTTTATAAAGTTACTCAGAATTAATTTCTAAATTTGTTCCCGTTAACTTTATTCCTTTTTCAAAAGAAATAAAATGGAAAACACAGAGAAACTGATTGTAGAACAACTGAAAAATGGCAACGAAGATGCTTATAAATACATCTATGATTATCATTATGTTCTTTTATGTCATGTAGCAAATCAATATTTGAACGATAATTTTTTATCGGAAACTATAGTTGGAGATGTAATATTTCACCTTTGGGAGATCAGAGAAACTTTAAACATTACTATTTCTATTAGAAGTTATCTGATAAAGGCTGTTCGTAATCGTTGTATAGACTATCTGAAATCTAGATCTGAAAAAAAGGAAATTTCATTTTCAGTTTTAGTACCGGAAGAGATGTCTGAAGAAAAGTATTTGCAGTCGGATAATTATCCTTTGGGAATATTATTAGAACGTGAATTGGAGCATGAAATCCGTATGGCAATAGATAAACTACCGGTTGAATGTAGATGTGTTTTTGAAAAAAGTAGATTTGAGGAGAAAAAATATGAAGAAATTTCTCAGGAATTAGGTATTTCTATAAATACGGTTAAGTATCATATAAAGAATGCATTATCTTTCCTTCAGACTGAATTGAGCAAATATTTAATTGCTTTGATTTTATTTTTTTCGTGTTAAAACAGAAAAAAGTTCTTTTAGGACTACCCTGTATTTAAAATAAATCGTCTTCACTTTAGAAACAACAAAGATGAAAGCAGAAAAAGAACATATTGATGAATTAATAGTATCCTATTTAAGTAATGAGTTGGATGGAAATGCTGTGCATGAACTGAAGGAGTGGATAGCTGCGTCTGTGGAAAATGAAAAGTATTTTATGCAGCGGCAAGAAATTTGGTTTTCTGCCATAAGTGTGAAAGAGGATGTTAAATATGATAAGAGCAAAGCATTTGAACAATTTAAAAATAGAATTGCTAATCAGAGGTTGAATGATAAAAGAGAACGTGAAAATTTCTGTTTGTCTAAATTTTGGCGTTATGCAGCTGTTATTGTTGTATTGTTCTCAGTTTCTTATTTTTCTTATTGGAGGGGTGGAATAAGTATAAAAGAGGTATTTTCGGATATCATTGTGGAGGCTCCTCTTGGTTCCAGAACAAAATTGACCTTGCCGGATGGGACATTAGTGTGGTTGAATGCCGGATCGCGTATAACATATTCACAAGGATTCGGAGTAGGGAATAGAAAAATAGAATTGATAGGAGAAGGGTATTTTGAAGTTAAACGAAATGAAGAAGTTCCATTTCTTGTGAAAACGAATAGTTTGCTGGTAAAGGTATTGGGAACGAAATTTAATTTTCGGGATTATCCGGATGATGCAGAAGCCATTGTTTCTTTGTCCGAAGGAAAAGTGGCATTGAATAATTTATTGAAAAAAGAAAAAGAAGCTTTTTTGTTACCCAATGAAAGGGTGGTTTTGAATAAAAAGAATGGCAGAATGCATGTGGAGTATTCTACTGTTTCCAATGCATTACAATGGACTAATGGATATTTATTTTTTGATGAGGAATTGTTGCCGGATGTTGTGAAGGAGTTAGAACGTAGTTATAATGTGAAAATACAAATAGCTAGTGATACTTTGAATACTTTCAGGTTCTATGGAAATTTCGTTCATCGTGAGCAAAATATTCAGGAAGTTTTGGAAGCATTATCTGCGACCCGTAAGATTCATTATATTATTGAAGGACACAATATAACTTTATATTAAGTAGGGAGTGGATTAAAATTGTTTAACCTTAAAATTAAAAGTATGAATAGAATTAGAGCTGTAATACTGTAATAGGGGTACGAAAGGGATGAAAAAGAAAAGGTGGGAAGATATAGGGATTTTCCCACCTTGATGAAATCTCTTTTTCGACTTACGATTGTGAGTGCGCTTTTAGAGAATGCAAAGTTAATGATTTTTCTCTTTAAAAGCTAAGTTCATTTAATTTTTTAATTAATAAATTACTAATTTATGAAAAACAAGAGAAAGGCCATATTATTGGTCGGGGCTTTGCTTTGCCTTAATTTGAATATCTTCTCACAGAATATACCATTGAAAATGAATAAAGTATCGGTGAAAAAAGCTATGACTGAGCTAAAAGAAAAAAGTGGATATTCATTTGTGTATATAGCTGGGGATTTAGATACGAAAAAGATTGTTGATATAGACGCTGAGCAACTGCAAGAAGTTATTGAGCAAATCTTGGAAGGACAAAATGTTTCTTATGAGATAAAAGATAAAAATATCATTATTCGGAAGAAGGAAGTAGAACAGTCCATGTTGAACGAGAAAAAATTACAAGATATTTCAGGGCTTGTGATGGATGTTATGGGAGAACCTATCGTAGGAGTTAATGTGATGGAAAAGGGGACTACTAATGGTACTATTACTGATATGGATGGTAAGTTTTTACTTAAAGCTCCTGCGAATGCAACTCTTATTATTAGTTTTATCGGTTATAAGACTCTTGCTGTTAATTTGGAAGGGGAAAAGAATGTGAATATAACTCTGAAAGAGGATTTGGAACAATTAGATGAAGTGGTGGTGGTTGGTTATGGAACTCAAAAAAAATCTAGTTTGACAGCATCCGTGGCGACAGTGCCTGCAAAAGAACTGAGTAAACAGATGGGGCATTCTGTTGCAGCTGCTTTGCAGGGGAGGGCTCCAGGAGTAGAAATATTGCAAAAGGGGGGAGAAGCTGGGGCAGATATCAAGATACTTGTTCGGGGAGCAGGTACATTTGGTGCTACTGAACCTTTATATGTTATTGATGGTGCATTTTCTAATAATGGGCTAAATTCGTTGAATCCTTCAGATATTGAATCAATAGAAATCCTGAAGGATGGTTCGGCGGCTGCCATTTATGGCTCTCGCGCTGCAAATGGGGTTGTGCTGATAACTACCAAGCATGGTCAAAAAGGTAAAGCAAAAGTTGAAATTTCTGCAAACTATTCTTTGCAGACTCCTTCTAAATATCTTGATTTTCTAGATGCAAATGAGCATCGCGAATATACTAAGCAAATTGTTGCAAATTCAACAAACCAGACTCAAGCTCCAGAAAATATTCATCCTACTAATCCTGATATTAATACTGACTGGCAAGATGCATATCTAAGAAATGCTCCTATGTATAATTTGAATGCTTCAATTTCTGGTGGTGGTGAATATTCAACTTTTAATACAAGTTTGGGGTATTTTGATCAGCAAGGTATTATGGAATTTTCTGGTTTTAAGAAATATAATGCACGTGTCAATGGAACGTTTAAGAAAGGACGTTTGACTGTTAGTGAAACTCTTTCTGCTGCTTTTACAAATAAGGAGCCTCAAGTAAGGATGGTGATGGGGATTCCTACTGTTCCAATGACTGATGTAGAGGGAAGGTATGTATCTGCAGGTAAAGATTATTATGTAAATGAAGGAAAAGTTACTAATCCGTTTGCATCTTATTCCAATACTGTTCGAAGAAATAAAACAGTTAATGTTACTGGTAGTTTGAATATAGGACTGAATTTATATAAAGGATTGGATTATAAGCTACTACTTGGAGGTGACTATATATCAACAAATAATATATCTCGGTCCATTGCTTTTGACTCCAATTGGGATGAGAATGGTAATGCAGATCCTGATTATAGCAGAACGATTAATTCACTATCTGAAAGTCGTGGACAGCGATTTAGTTATACAATTGATAACATTTTGACTTATAAGAATATGTTTGCTGGTCATACTATTGACGCAATGGTAGGTACAAGTTGGATGAGAGAATACTATAGAACTATGGGGATTGGTTCTGGTTCTACAGATTTGGGTGGTCCTAATATTACTATTTTTAATGGGAAAGGAGATATAACAAGTGAAGAATACAATTCAGCTTTACTCTCCTTTTTTGCTCGCTTGAACTATGACTATAAGGAGCGTTATCTTGTTTCTGCAAGTATTCGTAGTGATAAATCTTCCAAATTTGCTAAAGGAAATAGGGTCGGTTACTTTCCTTCGGTTTCAGTGGGTTGGAATATACATGAAGAGAATTTTTTTAATATAGAATGGATAAGTAAAATGAAGATTAGAGCTAGTTATGGTGAATTAGGAGCTAATTTTATAGATTCATATTCTTTCCTTTCTACGGCTTATGGTCCAATACCTTCTGTATTCGGTGAAAATCAGATTGGTCAAAGTAGTGTGATGAATGGTTATGTAACCAAATTTGCTCAGGAAAATTTGACTTGGGAAAAATCAATATCTAAAAACGTAGCATTGGAAATGGCTTTTCTGAATAATAAAATTTCTTTTACAGCTGAATATTTTTGGAAAGATAATAATGACTTACTTGCTCCATTACTTCCATTAGCATCGTCAGGGCAAACCATTATGACTAATGGGGGGGATTTGCCAGTCTTTAATTCTGCATCTGTTGAAAATAAAGGTTTTGAATTTACGGTAGGTTATCGTAATAATTGGAAGGATTGGAGTTTGGATGTTACTGCCAATATTTCGGCATTAAGAAATAAAGTAAAGAGTTTGGGTGAGGGAGTACAACCCATTAAGGCAGAGGTGATGATGAGTGGTTCTTTTAATGACCGTCCTACTATTACTAAACCGGGCTTGCCTATTGGTACCTTTTGGGGATATGTGGTGGAGGTTTTGATAATGATGGTAATTTTATTTTTCAGGATAATAATGGTAGTGTGAATGGTGTATTGACAGGAAAACCGGATGGGAAGATTGATGAGAATGATAAAACGGATATTGGTAATCCTCATCCGGATTTTACTTATGGTTTAAATATAAATGTAGGTTATAAGAATTGGGATTTGACTGCTTTTTTCCAAGGAACGCAAGGTAACGATATTTTTGCTTTAATGAAATATGATTGGTATTTTGGAGGAGCTAATAGTGCTACCCTAAAGGATGCTTTCTATAATTCATGGACTCCGCAAAATCCTAATGCAGAAGCTCCTAAACTGAATAGTAAAAACAGTTCTGGCATAAACTCGCTTCCAAGTACATTCTATGTGGAGGATGGTTCTTATTTCAGATGCAAGAATCTACAAATCGGTTATTCCTTTAATAAGAAATTATTGCAAAAATTCCATATAGAATCATTTAGAATATATGCGGGGGTACAAAATTTATTCACTATCACAAAATATCCCTTGTATGATCCCGAAGTTAGTTCAAACGTGTTGTTTGACAGAGGTGTGGATGGTTTCTGGCAAGCACAGGAAAGTCCTCATGAAGCAACAATGAATTCTAGAGTATATAATCTTGGTGTCAATTTAACTTTCTAAAAACAGAATAAGTATGAAAATAATGTTGCGTAAAATTATAGTTATCATCATCAGTTTTGTAACTATTGGAATGATGGGCTCATGTGAAGATATTTTTAATGATTTGGCGGTGAATCCTAATCAATCAGACGTTAATTCATTTTATACTACACTAGAAAATTGTAATAAGGGAATTCTTGGTATCTATGGGTATATTTCGACTCCTCGTAATTTGGGAGCTTGTGGATTTGGTTTGATGTTGACTCGTAGTGATGAGGGGTGTTCGGTAGCTGATTATGGAGTACCAGGTGCTTATAATGAAGAGTTTACCCCTTCTTATTATTCATTGGTTCAACCTTTTCAGTTAATGTATACAGCTGCTTCCCAAGCTAACCAAATGATTGAAAGTCTTACTGAAATAGAATTCAGCAATAAAGAATTACAGGATGCATATTTGGGGGAGGCTTATTTTCTTCGTGCATTTACACATTTCTTTTTATTCATCAATTATAGGAATATTCCTTTGATTAAAGAATTGCCTAAGGCTCCTAATGAATATAAGCCTCAGGCAACACCTGAAGAGGCTTGGGATTTTATTATAGATGATCTGATCAAAGCTAAAGATTTACTTCCTGACAAGAATTTTTGGGATGCTAAAAATAAAGGACGTGTGACGAAAGCTTCTGCTTATGCACTTTTGGGTAAGTCATATCTTTATAGATCCGGTATTGAACCCAAATATGGAACTTCACAAACAACTTATTATAATGAGGCTGCTGCGGCTTTTGCAGAAATCATTAATGGTAATTGTGGAAACTACAGATTGGTAGATGACTATTCATGGAACTTTGATGTGGCACATGAAAATAATGATGAATCTATTTTTGAAGTACAATTTGTCGGAGTGTTGAATACAGGATTTAACCCAGGATTTGTGGACAGTGGGTTGTTCAATGATGTCCGGTGTAAAATGTGTATAATGAATAGAAGTAGAAATTCGAATAGTTCTGCACAGGTTATGCACAATTGGTTATATGATAAATTTGTAGCGTCAAAAACAGTGACAGGAGAAACTGATCCACGTATGTTTGGTTCGTTTGTTTTTAATGATAATGTATCGGAGATTATACGTCCGAAAGGTATGAAGGTTACTTTTCTTGAAGGGAAGGATTGGGAAGCAGAAATGGGTTCAAAGGAAGGAACATTTGGTGAACAATATGAGTTGGCAATGGGATATAAAATGTGTAGTAGGAAATGGTTGGATTGGACCTTACCTCCGACAGATGATGCTGGTGGGCATTTTTTTAATGGACGTGCACAAGGAGTAAACTGGAGAATGATTCGTTATTCGGATGTTTTGCTGATGTATGCTGAAGCTGTAGTAATGGGAGGGAAAGCCACTGCAAACATAACCCCGTTAGAAGCAATAAACAAAGTACGCGATAGGGTAGGAGTACCTCATGTAACAGAAGCTAATATGAGAACTATTGAAGATGAACGTATTCTAGAACTTACCTATGAAGGCTTCCGATTCTTTGACTTGCTTCGTTGGGGTAAAGTAGTAGAGCGTTTTCGCGAATTGGAAAATACTGATCCTTTGTTTAAAAGGTTTAGCAGGGCTCAATATATGGGGTTTAAGGAAAATAAGAATGAATGGGTTCCATTGCCAATTGATGAAGTAGAGGGTAATCCATATATCACTAAAAATAATCCAGGATGGTAATTAAAAATAGAATAATTATGAAAGTATTTTATTATATTATATGTGCAGCTTGCTTTGCCGGCTGTGTGTCATCTTCCAATGATAAAACGGTGAAAGAGAATGGTAGAACATTGCATAATGGCATTGTGCTGCCCGAGCAATGGCCTCCTAGTATGATTGATGATGGAGTACGTTGCGAAATGTCTTTACCTTATATTTCAAACAAACCGACTGTTATTTCTGTAAATCTAGGACGCCAATTATTCGTTGATGATTTTTTAATTGCAGAAACAGATATGGAGCGTGTTTCCCATAAGGCTATGTTCTATGAGAATAATCCGGTACTTGCTCCGGATAAGGAGTGGGAATACACTTTTGAACGTGCTCCTTATGCTGCTCCTTTCAGTGATGGAATATGGTATGATGAAAGCGAACAAAAATTTAAAATGTGGTATTTGGCTGGTGCCGGATCTATGCACAAACATCGTCAAAGCTTTTATACTTGTTATGCGGAGTCAAAAGATGGGAAGCATTGGGAAAAAGTGAATATGGATATAGTGCCGGGTACGAATATTGTAGATACTTGTGATCGGGATGCGGCTACAGTTTGGCTCGATAAAATGTGTCCAGAACCAGAAAAACGTTTCAAATTCTTCAATGTGGAAAAACATAGTGGAGGATGGAAAATAATTTTAAAATATTCAAAAGATGGTATTCATTGGTCGGAAGGAGTTGCGCAATCAGGACCGGTGGGGGATCGTACCACTGCTTTCTATAATCCGTTTACTCAAAAATGGGCTATTAGTCTACGGCAGGGGAGTAAAGCAGACGGACGCTCTAGAGGCTATTTGGAAAATGAAGATCCAGAGATGGCAGTTAGCGTGGCGCATTCATTGGCTAAAGGAATAAAGGATAAAAATATAGTTTTGTGGTTTACTCCTTCCGATAAGGAACTGCCACATCCTGAATTTCCTGATGTGCGTCCAGCCATTTATAATTTTGATGCTATGCCTTATGAAAGTGTTATGCTAGGGTTCTATGCTATGTGGAAAGGACCAGAGAATGATCTCTGTGGTAAGTTAGGTATTCAGAAAAGAAATGAAATAGGGATGGGATATAGTCGGGATGGTTTTCATTTTTATCGTCCCAGTTATGAACCTGTTATGGGAGTAAATGAAACGGAAGGGGCATGGAACTGGGGAAATATGCAGTCTATTATTGGCGTACCTCTCATTGTTGGTGATTCTTTGTATTTGTATTCTAGTGGAAGAATGAAGAATAAAGTGATGTGGGATGGATTTACTTCTACTGGGTTGGCAACTTTACGTCGTGATGGGTTCGTTTCCATGCATACAGACACAGAAGGGGTACTTGTTACCGAGAAAATAAAGTTTGATGGTAATCATTTTTTTGTGAATGCACAAGCAAAGGATTTGCAGGTGGAGATAATGGATGAAAATGGTAATGTGATTACGGGATTTTCCAGAGAGGATTGTAAGGAAATGAATGATTTGAACAGTACTAAACAATTGGTAACTTGGAAATCAGGTAAAAAACTTGCTGCTCTTTCAGGCAAGATAGTTAAAGTGAAGTTTTATGTTACTTGTGGAGATTTATATGCTTTTTGGATTTCTCCATGGGACACAGGAGAAAGTAGGGGATATACAGGTGGTGGTGGTCCGGGACTCAATCCTTGTGGAATCGATATTAAATAACTGATATGTATAAAACATAGTTGTGTTACATCGTGTATTTTGTTGGTGGCTGCTTCATGAGAATGAAGCAGTCATTTTTTGTATTACAGATAAATTTTGCTTGGTTGAGCTAAGTCAATATTTAAGTATGAGGAAAATGTAGACATAAAAAAAGGAGCAACGCCTTGCTCCAACCTTTGTTAACCTTAAATCTAATACTATGAAAAACACGTTGCAAAGGTACGTGTTTTAGTGAATTTTGCAAATAAAACAACTAAAAAAATATGTTTTCTAACACGTTTTAATACTTTTGTCCTATTTGTTAAGGATGAGGACTTTTTTTATTTACTTGTATTTTGTCTTTTTTACATATAAAACCGTATATTTGTTGCCACTTTTGCAAAAGGATAAAAACGAATGGTTTCAGTAGATAATTTGAAAGTAGAGTTTGGAGTAACGCCTCTGTTTGAGGATGTGTCATACGTTATCAATAAGAGAGATCGTATTGCGCTGGTCGGGAAGAATGGGGCCGGTAAGTCTACTATGCTTAAGATATTGGCAGGAATACAGGCGCCTACTTCAGGTAGTGTTTCTGTTCCGCGTGATGTGACGATAGGCTATCTGCCTCAAGTCATGATTCTGAGTGATAAACATACTGTGATGGAAGAGGCGGAGATGGCTTTTGAACATATCTTTGAGTTGCAGGCTAGTATTGAGAGAATGAATCAGGAGTTGGCGGATAGAACAGATTATGATTCAGAAAACTATCGTAAACTGATTGAGAAATTCACCCATGACAATGAACGCTTTTTGATGATGGGAGGTACCAATTATACAGCTGAGATAGAACGTACATTGATGGGGTTGGGATTTAGCCGGGAGGATTTTAACCGTCCTACATCTGAGTTCAGTGGTGGATGGCGTATGCGTATAGAGTTGGCCAAGTTGCTGTTGCGACGGCCCGATGTGTTGCTGTTGGACGAGCCTACCAATCATCTGGATATAGAAAGCATTCAATGGTTGGAAAACTTTTTGAAGACAAGTGCGGGAGCCGTTGTATTGGTGAGCCACGACCGTGCATTTATTAATAATGTGACCAATCGTACGATTGAAATATCTTGCGGGCATATCTATGATTATAAAGTGGCTTACGATGAGTTTGTGGTATTGCGCAAAGAACGTCGTGAGCAGCAATTGCGTGCATACGAGAACCAGCAGAAGCAAATTCAGGATACAGAAGATTTCATAGAGCGTTTCCGTTATAAGGCTACCAAGGCTGTACAGGTGCAGAGCCGTATCAAGCAATTGGAAAAAATAGTTCCTATTGAAATTGATGATGAAGATAATTCAGCCTTGCGGTTGAAGTTTCCGCCTGCCATGCGTTCCGGCAATTATCCGGTCATTTGTGACGGGGTGAAGAAAGCATATGGCAGTCATATCGTTTTTCACGATGTGACTTTGACTATTAATCGAGGTGAGAAGGTAGCTTTTGTCGGAAAGAATGGGGAAGGTAAGTCCACTTTGGTGAAATGTATAATGGACGAAATCCCATACGAAGGTAAACTGACCATCGGGCACAACGTACAGATTGGTTATTTTGCTCAGAATCAGGCTCAGATGTTGGATGAAAATCTGAGTGTCTTTGATACGATTGATTATGTGGCAAAAGGGGATATTCGTTTGAAGATTCGTGATATTCTGGGAGCATTCATGTTTGGAGGTGAGGCTTCTGATAAAAAAGTAAAGGTACTGTCGGGTGGGGAGCGGAGTCGTCTTGCCATGATAAAACTTTTGTTAGAACCGGTGAATTTCCTTATTTTGGACGAACCTACCAATCATCTGGATATGCGTTCAAAGGATGTATTGAAAGAAGCTATCAAGGAATTTGATGGAACGGTGATTGTTGTTTCTCATGACCGTGAGTTCTTGGATGGACTGGTGACCAAAGTTTATGAATTCGGAGGTGGAGTAGTAAAAGAACACATTGGCGGCATTTATGATTTTTTACAGAAAAAGAAAATAGAGAGTCTGAATGAGTTGCAGCTTTCGGCTTCTCCTACTATGTCTGCCACTAAAAAGGAAGAACTCGAAACGGTTAGTGAGAACAAATTATCTTATGAGGCGCAAAAGGAATTGAATAAGAAAATTCGCAAATTGGAGAAACGAATTGCGGATTGTGAACAGAAAATAGAAAAGCTGGAAACTGAGATTGGCGAGGTGGAAGCTGATATGGCTACTCCCGAAGGTGCATCGGATATGGCTTTGTATGAAAAGCATCAGAAACTGAAAAAGGACTTGGATCAGACGGTAGAAGAATGGGAAACCGTTTCTATGGAATTAGAAGAGATGCAGGGAAGTTAAAGTATGTATCATATATATAGAACAAATGAAAGCAAAACATTATTTACCAATGGCTGTATTGGCTCTGGCAGTAGCTGCCGGATGTGACAGTAAAAAGGAAGCCGTCATGACTTCGGGTATAGACTTGACAAATTTGGACACTACGGCTGTTCAAGGAGCTGATTTTTATCAGTATGCTTGTGGCGGATGGATGAAGAAACACCCTCTGACCAATGAATATTCCCGTTTTGGCTCATTCGATATGCTTGCTGAAAATAATCGGGAACAACTGAAAGGATTGATTGTGGAAATTGCTGCCGGGCAGAATGCGCAAGGTACAATAGGTCAGAAAATAGGGGATATCTATAAATTGGCTATGGATAGTGTGAAACTGAATGCGGATGGAGTAACTCCTATTCAAGCTGATTTGGAAAAGATTGCTTCAGTGAAGGATAAATCGGAAATAGTTCCTTTGATGGCGGAACTGGCTCATAGCGGTGTATTCCCTTATTTCAGTTTCTATGTGGGTGCCGATATCATGGACAGCAAGAGCAATTTGTTTCAATTGTATCAAGGGGGTATCAGTCTGGGTGAAAAAGAATATTATCTGGACAATGATGATGTGACTGTCAATATCCGTAATAAGTATAAGGAACATATTGTAAAGATGTTCCAATTGGCTGGTTTTGATGAGGCTGCCGCTAAAAAGAAAATGGAGGCTGTAATGGATATCGAAACCCGTATTGCAAAAGCTTCTTTCAGTGCGGTGGAACAGCGTAACCCTGCGGCCAATTATCATAAAATGTCTTTGGATGAATTAAAGAAAGAGATTCCGGGCATTGACTGGGATGCTTTCTTGAATGGTATAGGCGTGAAAGGGGTGACTGAACTGAGTGTTTCTCAAGTGGATCCGATTAAAGAGGTTGAGAAAATTATCAATAGCTTGCCGGTTGAAAATCAGATCGCTTATATGCAATGGAGTCTGATAGACAGGGCTGCCGGTTACTTGAGTGATGATTTGGTGGCACAAAATTTTGATTTTTATGGAAAAACACTATCCGGAAAACAGACTAACCAACCTCGTTGGAAGCGTGCTGTAAGTACTGTAAATGGAGTACTGGGTGAAGCGGTAGGTCAGATGTATGTGGAGAAATATTTTCCGGCAGCCGCAAAAGAACGTATGGTGCAGTTGGTAAAGAATCTGCAGACCGCATTGGGAGAACGTATTCGGAATTTGGAATGGATGGGTGACAGCACAAAGATTAAAGCTATTGAGAAGTTGAATTCTTTTTATGTAAAGGTTGGCTATCCTGATAAGTGGAGGGATTATACCGGTTTGAATATTGAAAAAGATTCTTATTGGGCCAATGTGAAGCGTGCTACAGAATTCGAACTGGATTATATGTTATCCAAGGCAGGAAAGCCGGTTGACAGAGATGAATGGGGAATGACTCCGCAGACTGTCAATGCATATTATAATCCGACCACGAATGAGATTTGTTTTCCGGCGGGTATTCTTCAATATCCGTTTTTTGATATGAATGCTGATGATGCATTTAATTATGGAGCTATTGGCGTGGTTATCGGTCATGAAATGACTCATGGATTCGATGATCAGGGACGTCAGTTTGATAAGGATGGTAATTTGAAAGATTGGTGGACAGCCGAAGATGCCAAACGTTTTGAAGAACGTGCTCAGGTAATGGTGAATTTCTTTGATAGCATCCAGGTTTTGCCGGGACTCAATGCCAACGGTTCTTTGACTTTAGGTGAGAATATAGCCGATCATGGTGGTTTGCAGGTTTCTTTCCAGGCGTTCAAGAATGCGACAAAAGATGCTCCCCTGCTGGTAAAAGACGGATTTACTCCGGAACAGCGCTTCTTCTTGTCATACGCCGGAGTGTGGGCTGGCAATATCCGCGACGAGCAGATTCGTTTGCAAACCAAGTCTGATCCACATTCATTGGGCAGATGGCGTGTGAACGGAGCACTCCCTCAAATAGGTGCATGGTATGATGCTTTTGGCATTAAAGAGGGGGATCCTATGTATTTGGCTCCTGAAAAACGTGTTTCTATTTGGTAAGCTTTGTATGTAAAAGATAATAAGAAAGCATGGTAATTGCTGAGAATTCGGCATTTACCATGCTTTCTTTTTGGAATTTACATGATAAACACCTATTTTTGTGCCCGATGAAACGGAGACGATACATAGCATGGGTATTGATGTTGGTCAGCATTATCATGTTGACAGCATCTGTTCTGCCTCATCATCATCACCGGGAAATTCTTTGTTTGCAGCATGATATGACTTTGTGCGGCTGTCAATGTTCCGTGCAGCATCAGCAGCATAATAATAGTTCTGATGAGAATCATACATGTAATGCCGGATGTGTGACCAAGTTTAAAAGTGTAACTCCGGATCGGGCCCAAGACAGTGTTTCTCCTGATTATTCGTTTTGTTTGCTGTTATATACGGTGACGGATGTATTGGCGCTTTCATTGCGGTTGACAGAACACAACACATTACCTTATAATTACTATTTAGAAAAACTGCATTCTACGTGTCTTCCCCACGTAAAGGGGTTGCGTGCTCCTCCTTGCGATGTTCTTGCTTAACAGATAGAAAGTTTATCTTTTTATCCGCAACTTTGTTGCATTTTCTTTACACTAATTTTGCATTTAGTAAAAAGTAAGAACAAATAATATCATCATGAAGAAACTTATCTTTATGGGAGTCTTAGGCTTGTTCCTCTTAGGCTCTTGCAACAGTAAATCGGGTCATGATCACGAAGGACACGATCATGGAACGGAGGAAGCACATAATCACGACCACGAAGGGCATGACCATAATCACGAAGGGCATGACCATGAAAAAGAAAACCACGACCATGAGAATGAAGGTCACGAAGGGCATAATCATGAAGCGGAAGCTTCTGCAGCCGGACATTCCGATGAGATAATTCTGGCTCCAGAAAAAGCGAAAGCAGCCGGGGTAGAATCGGAAATAATCCGGCCTGAATCATTCCGTCAGGTGATAACGACCAGCGGTCAGGTGCAGGCAGCACAAGGCGATGAAAGCGTAGTAGTCGCCAATGTAGCCGGTGTGGTTTCTTTCCGCCATCCGGTAACGGACGGTATGAGTGTGAGCAAGGGGGCTCCCATTCTGAATATCTCTGCTGAGAATATGCCGGACGGAGACCCTGTAAAACGTACCCGTATCGCATATGAAACCGCCAAAAAAGAATATGAACGTGCCGCCAAGTTGGTAAAAAGTCAGATAATATCGCAGAAAGATTTCAATGCCATTAAGGAGAGTTATGAAAATGCATTATTGGCATACGAGGCTATTTCAAAGAACCAGACCAAGACAGGTGTGTCCGTCACAGCTCCTTTAGGTGGTTATATCAAGAATTGTCTGGTGCAGGAAGGTGACTATGTGTCGGTAGGCCAGCCTTTGGTGAGTATCACTCAGAACCGTCGTCTGTTCCTTCGTGCAGATGTTTCCGAGAAATATTATGGTTATCTGCATAGCATCCAGTCGGCAAACTTCAAGACTCCATACGATAATAAGGTATATGAGCTGGGTGAGTTGAAAGGGCGTCTGCTTTCTTATGGTAAAGCATCCGGTGGTACTTCTTTTTATGTGCCTGTAACTTTCGAATTTGATAATCGGGGAGATGTGATTCCCGGTTCGTATGTGGAGGTGTATCTGCTCTCGTCGGAAATGCCCGATGTGCTGGCCTTGCCTGTTACGGCACTGACCGAAGAACAAGGTTTGTACTTTGTTTATCTGCAACTGGATGAGGAAGGATATAAGAAACAGGAGGTAACTTTGGGAGCGAGCAACGGAAAGAAAGTGCAGATTCTGACCGGTTTGAAAGCCGGTGACCGTGTGGTAACAAAGGGAGCTTATCAGGTGAAATTAGCGTCGGCTAGCAATGCGATTCCGGCTCATAGTCATGAACATTAATCAGCCGTCCTATGCTAAATAAGATTATACATTTTTCCCTTCAGAACCGTATATTGGTTCTGGTGGCGTCGGTTTTGCTGCTTATCGGCGGTACTTACACGGCTTTTCATACGGAAGTCGATGTGTTCCCCGATTTGAATGCGCCGACTGTAGTGATTATGACCGAAGCGAATGGTATGGCCGCCGAAGAGGTGGAACAATTGGTAACCTTTCCTGTAGAAACTGCCGTGAACGGTGCGACCCATGTGCGCCGGGTGCGTTCATCTTCCACCAATGGCTTTTCCGTTGTGTGGGTGGAATTTGAATGGGATACCGATATCTATCTGGCCCGTCAGATTGTCAGTGAGAAATTGTCCTTGGTCAGCGAGGAGCTGCCCGAGAATGTAGGTAAACCTACCATGGGACCTCAGTCTTCTATTTTAGGTGAGTTGCTGATTATCGGTCTGACTTCGGATACTACTTCCATGCTCGATCTCCGTACACTGGCAGACTGGACTATCCGTCCGCGCCTGCTCTCTACGGGAGGTGTGGCACAGGTTGCCGTGCTGGGAGGTGATATCAAGGAATATCAGGTGTTGCTTGACCCTGCCCGCATGAAACATTACAATGTTACGTTGGCAGAGGTGATGAACGTTACCCGTAACATGAATCAGAATGCCAATGGCGGAGTGATTTATGAATATGGAAACGAATATATTGTTCGCGGGGTGCTTTCCAGTCATGATGTGGATCAGTTGTCACGTTCCGTCATCAAGACGGTGGAAGGGGTGCCCGTTACATTGGAGGATATTGCCGATGTGAAGATTGGTTCGCAGGAACCCAAACTGGGTACTGCTTCGGAGAGAGGAAAACCTGCCGTACTGCTGACCGTTACCAAACAACCCAAGACCGGGACTATTGAACTGACAGAGCAGTTGGAAGCCGCATTGAAGATTCTTCTGCAAATCCTTCAATGCGGCTTCCAACTGCTCTGTCAGTTCAATAGTCCCGGTCTTGGGTTGTTTGGTAACGGTCAGCAGTACGGCAGGTTTTCCTCTCTCCGAAGCAGTACCCAGTTTGGGTTCCTGCGAACCAATCTTCACATCGGCAATATCCTCCAATGTAACGGGCACCCCTTCCACCGTCTTGATGACGGAACGTGACAACTGATCCACATCATGACTGGAAAGCACCCCGCGAACAATATATTCGTTTCCATATTCATAAATCACTCCGCCATTGGCATTCTGATTCATGTTACGGGTAACGTTCATCACCTCTGCCAACGTAACATTGTAATGTTTCATGCGGGCAGGGTCAAGCAACACCTGATATTCCTTGATATCACCTCCCAGCACGGCAACCTGTGCCACACCTCCCGTAGAGAGCAGGCGCGGACGGATAGTCCAGTCTGCCAGTGTACGGAGATCGAGCATGGAAGTAGTATCCGAAGTCAGACCGATAATCAGCAACTCACCTAAAATAGAAGACTGAGGTCCCATGGTAGGTTTACCTACATTCTCGGGCAGCTCCTCGCTGACCAAGGACAATTTCTCACTGACAATCTGACGGGCCAGATAGATATCGGTATCCCATTCAAATTCCACCCACACAACGGAAAAGCCATTGGTGGAAGATGAACGCACCCGGCGCACATGGGTCGCACCGTTCACGGCAGTTTCTACAGGAAAGGTTACCAATTGTTCCACCTCTTCGGCGGCCATACCATTCGCTTCGGTCATAATCACTACAGTCGGCGCATTCAAATCGGGGAACACATCGACTTCCGTATGAAAAGCCGTGTAAGTACCGCCGATAAGCAGCAAAACCGACGCCACCAGAACCAATATACGGTTCTGAAGGGAAAAATGTATAATCTTATTTAGCATAGGACGGCTGATTAATGTTCATGACTATGAGCCGGAATCGCATTGCTAGCCGACGCTAATTTCACCTGATAAGCTCCCTTTGTTACCACACGGTCACCGGCTTTCAAACCGGTCAGAATCTGCACTTTCTTTCCGTTGCTCGCTCCCAAAGTTACCTCCTGTTTCTTATATCCTTCCTCATCCAGTTGCAGATAAACAAAGTACAAACCTTGTTCTTCGGTCAGTGCCGTAACAGGCAAGGCCAGCACATCGGGCATTTCCGACGAGAGCAGATACACCTCCACATACGAACCGGGAATCACATCTCCCCGATTATCAAATTCGAAAGTTACAGGCACATAAAAAGAAGTACCACCGGATGCTTTACCATAAGAAAGCAGACGCCCTTTCAACTCACCCAGCTCATATACCTTATTATCGTATGGAGTCTTGAAGTTTGCCGACTGGATGCTATGCAGATAACCATAATATTTCTCGGAAACATCTGCACGAAGGAACAGACGACGGTTCTGAGTGATACTCACCAAAGGCTGGCCTACCGACACATAGTCACCTTCCTGCACCAGACAATTCTTGATATAACCACCTAAAGGAGCTGTGACGGACACACCTGTCTTGGTCTGGTTCTTTGAAATAGCCTCGTATGCCAATAATGCATTTTCATAACTCTCCTTAATGGCATTGAAATCTTTCTGCGATATTATCTGACTTTTTACCAACTTGGCGGCACGTTCATATTCTTTTTTGGCGGTTTCATATGCGATACGGGTACGTTTTACAGGGTCTCCGTCCGGCATATTCTCAGCAGAGATATTCAGAATGGGAGCCCCCTTGCTCACACTCATACCGTCCGTTACCGGATGGCGGAAAGAAACCACACCGGCTACATTGGCGACTACTACGCTTTCATCGCCTTGTGCTGCCTGCACCTGACCGCTGGTCGTTATCACCTGACGGAATGATTCAGGCCGGATTATTTCCGATTCTACCCCGGCTGCTTTCGCTTTTTCTGGAGCCAGAATTATCTCATCGGAATGTCCGGCTGCAGAAGCTTCCGCTTCATGATTATGCCCTTCGTGACCTTCATTCTCATGGTCGTGGTTTTCTTTTTCATGGTCATGCCCTTCGTGATTATGGTCATGCCCTTCGTGGTCGTGATTATGTGCTTCCTCCGTTCCATGATCGTGTCCTTCGTGATCATGACCCGATTTACTGTTGCAAGAGCCTAAGAGGAACAAGCCTAAGACTCCCATAAAGATAAGTTTCTTCATGATGATATTATTTGTTCTTACTTTTTACTAAATGCAAAATTAGTGTAAAGAAAATGCAACAAAGTTGCGGATAAAAAGATAAACTTTCTATCTGTTAAGCAAGAACATCGCAAGGAGGAGCACGCAACCCCTTTACGTGGGGAAGACACGTAGAATGCAGTTTTTCTAAATAGTAATTATAAGGTAATGTGTTGTGTTCTGTCAACCGCAATGAAAGCGCCAATACATCCGTCACCGTATATAACAGCAAACAAAACGAATAATCAGGAGAAACACTGTCTTGGGCCCGATCCGGAGTTACACTTTTAAACTTGGTCACACATCCGGCATTACATGTATGATTCTCATCAGAACTATTATTATGCTGCTGATGCTGCACGGAACATTGACAGCCGCACAAAGTCATATCATGCTGCAAACAAAGAATTTCCCGGTGATGATGATGAGGCAGAACAGATGCTGTCAACATGATAATGCTGACCAACATCAATACCCATGCTATGTATCGTCTCCGTTTCATCGGGCACAAAAATAGGTGTTTATCATGTAAATTCCAAAAAGAAAGCATGGTAAATGCCGAATTCTCAGCAATTACCATGCTTTCTTATTATCTTTTACATACAAAGCTTACCAAATAGAAACACGTTTTTCAGGAGCCAAATACATAGGATCCCCCTCTTTAATGCCAAAAGCATCATACCATGCACCTATTTGAGGGAGTGCTCCGTTCACACGCCATCTGCCCAATGAATGTGGATCAGACTTGGTTTGCAAACGAATCTGCTCGTCGCGGATATTGCCAGCCCACACTCCGGCGTATGACAAGAAGAAGCGCTGTTCCGGAGTAAATCCGTCTTTTACCAGCAGGGGAGCATCTTTTGTCGCATTCTTGAACGCCTGGAAAGAAACCTGCAAACCACCATGATCGGCTATATTCTCACCTAAAGTCAAAGAACCGTTGGCATTGAGTCCCGGCAAAACCTGGATGCTATCAAAGAAATTCACCATTACCTGAGCACGTTCTTCAAAACGTTTGGCATCTTCGGCTGTCCACCAATCTTTCAAATTACCATCCTTATCAAACTGACGTCCCTGATCATCGAATCCATGAGTCATTTCATGACCGATAACCACGCCAATAGCTCCATAATTAAATGCATCATCAGCATTCATATCAAAAAACGGATATTGAAGAATACCCGCCGGAAAACAAATCTCATTCGTGGTCGGATTATAATATGCATTGACAGTCTGCGGAGTCATTCCCCATTCATCTCTGTCAACCGGCTTTCCTGCCTTGGATAACATATAATCCAGTTCGAATTCTGTAGCACGCTTCACATTGGCCCAATAAGAATCTTTTTCAATATTCAAACCGGTATAATCCCTCCACTTATCAGGATAGCCAACCTTTACATAAAAAGAATTCAACTTCTCAATAGCTTTAATCTTTGTGCTGTCACCCATCCATTCCAAATTCCGAATACGTTCTCCCAATGCGGTCTGCAGATTCTTTACCAACTGCACCATACGTTCTTTTGCGGCTGCCGGAAAATATTTCTCCACATACATCTGACCTACCGCTTCACCCAGTACTCCATTTACAGTACTTACAGCACGCTTCCAACGAGGTTGGTTAGTCTGTTTTCCGGATAGTGTTTTTCCATAAAAATCAAAATTTTGTGCCACCAAATCATCACTCAAGTAACCGGCAGCCCTGTCTATCAGACTCCATTGCATATAAGCGATCTGATTTTCAACCGGCAAGCTATTGATAATTTTCTCAACCTCTTTAATCGGATCCACTTGAGAAACACTCAGTTCAGTCACCCCTTTCACGCCTATACCATTCAAGAAAGCATCCCAGTCAATGCCCGGAATCTCTTTCTTTAATTCATCCAAAGACATTTTATGATAATTGGCCGCAGGGTTACGCTGTTCCACCGCACTGAAAGAAGCTTTTGCAATACGGGTTTCGATATCCATTACAGCCTCCATTTTCTTTTTAGCGGCAGCCTCATCAAAACCAGCCAATTGGAACATCTTTACAATATGTTCCTTATACTTATTACGGATATTGACAGTCACATCATCATTGTCCAGATAATATTCTTTTTCACCCAGACTGATACCCCCTTGATACAATTGAAACAAATTGCTCTTGCTGTCCATGATATCGGCACCCACATAGAAACTGAAATAAGGGAATACACCGCTATGAGCCAGTTCCGCCATCAAAGGAACTATTTCCGATTTATCCTTCACTGAAGCAATCTTTTCCAAATCAGCTTGAATAGGAGTTACTCCATCCGCATTCAGTTTCACACTATCCATAGCCAATTTATAGATATCCCCTATTTTCTGACCTATTGTACCTTGCGCATTCTGCCCGGCAGCAATTTCCACAATCAATCCTTTCAGTTGTTCCCGATTATTTTCAGCAAGCATATCGAATGAGCCAAAACGGGAATATTCATTGGTCAGAGGGTGTTTCTTCATCCATCCGCCACAAGCATACTGATAAAAATCAGCTCCTTGAACAGCCGTAGTGTCCAAATTTGTCAAGTCTATACCCGAAGTCATGACGGCTTCCTTTTTACTGTCACATCCGGCAGCTACTGCCAGAGCCAATACAGCCATTGGTAAATAATGTTTTGCTTTCATTTGTTCTATATATATGATACATACTTTAACTTCCCTGCATCTCTTCTAATTCCATAGAAACGGTTTCCCATTCTTCTACCGTCTGATCCAAGTCCTTTTTCAGTTTCTGATGCTTTTCATACAAAGCCATATCCGATGCACCTTCGGGAGTAGCCATATCAGCTTCCACCTCGCCAATCTCAGTTTCCAGCTTTTCTATTTTCTGTTCACAATCCGCAATTCGTTTCTCCAATTTGCGAATTTTCTTATTCAATTCCTTTTGCGCCTCATAAGATAATTTGTTCTCACTAACCGTTTCGAGTTCTTCCTTTTTAGTGGCAGACATAGTAGGAGAAGCCGAAAGCTGCAACTCATTCAGACTCTCTATTTTCTTTTTCTGTAAAAAATCATAAATGCCGCCAATGTGTTCTTTTACTACTCCACCTCCGAATTCATAAACTTTGGTCACCAGTCCATCCAAGAACTCACGGTCATGAGAAACAACAATCACCGTTCCATCAAATTCCTTGATAGCTTCTTTCAATACATCCTTTGAACGCATATCCAGATGATTGGTAGGTTCGTCCAAAATAAGGAAATTCACCGGTTCTAACAAAAGTTTTATCATGGCAAGACGACTCCGCTCCCCACCCGACAGTACCTTTACTTTTTTATCAGAAGCCTCACCTCCAAACATGAATGCTCCCAGAATATCACGAATCTTCAAACGAATATCCCCTTTTGCCACATAATCAATCGTATCAAAGACACTCAGATTTTCATCCAACATCTGAGCCTGATTCTGAGCAAAATAACCAATCTGTACGTTGTGCCCGATGGTCAGTTTACCTTCGTATGGGATTTCGTCCATTATACATTTCACCAAAGTGGACTTACCTTCCCCATTCTTTCCGACAAAAGCTACCTTCTCACCTCGATTAATAGTCAAAGTCACATCGTGAAAAACGATATGACTGCCATATGCTTTCTTCACCCCGTCACAAATGACCGGATAATTGCCGGAACGCATGGCAGGCGGAAACTTCAACCGCAAGGCTGAATTATCTTCATCATCAATTTCAATAGGAACTATTTTTTCCAATTGCTTGATACGGCTCTGCACCTGTACAGCCTTGGTAGCCTTATAACGGAAACGCTCTATGAAATCTTCTGTATCCTGAATTTGCTTCTGCTGGTTCTCGTATGCACGCAATTGCTGCTCACGACGTTCTTTGCGCAATACCACAAACTCATCGTAAGCCACTTTATAATCATAGATATGCCCGCAAGATATTTCAATCGTACGATTGGTCACATTATTAATAAATGCACGGTCGTGGCTCACCAATACAACGGCTCCCGCACTTGTCTTCAAAAAGTTTTCCAACCATTGAATGCTTTCTATATCCAGATGATTGGTAGGCTCGTCCAACAGCAACACATCGGGCCGTCGCAACAGCAACTTGGCCAACTCTATACGCATACGCCATCCACCACTGAACTCAGATGTAGGACGGTTAAAATCCTCCCGGCTAAATCCCAACCCCATCAATGTACGTTCTATCTCAGCTGTATAATTGGTACCTCCCATCATCAAAAAGCGTTCATTGTCATGGGTGAATTTCTCAATCAGTTTACGATAGTTTTCTGAATCATAATCTGTTCTATCCGCCAACTCCTGATTCATTCTCTCAATACTAGCCTGCAACTCAAAGATATGTTCAAAAGCCATCTCCGCCTCTTCCATCACAGTATGTTTATCACTCAGAATCATGACTTGAGGCAGATAGCCTATCGTCACATCACGCGGAACAGAAACACTACCTGAAGTAGGCGCCTGTATTCCTGCCAATATCTTAAGCATAGTAGACTTACCGGCCCCATTCTTCCCGACCAGCGCAATACGATCTCTCTTATTGATAACGTATGACACATCCTCAAACAGAGGCGTTACTCCAAACTCTACTTTCAAATTATCTACTGAAACCATTCGTTTTTATCCTTTTGCAAAAGTGGCAACAAATATACGGTTTTATATGTAAAAAAGACAAAATACAAGTAAATAAAAAAAGTCCTCATCCTTAACAAATAGGACAAAAGTATTAAAACGTGTTAGAAAACATATTTTTTTAGTTGTTTTATTTGCAAAATTCACTAAAACACGTACCTTTGCAACGTGTTTTTCATAGTATTAGATTTAAGGTTAACAAAGGTTGGAGCAAGGCGTTGCTCCTTTTTTTATGTCTACATTTTCCTCATACTTAAATATTGACTTAGCTCAACCAAGCAAAATTTATCTGTAATACAAAAAATGACTGCTTCATTCTCATGAAGCAGCCACCAACAAAATACACGATGTAACACAACTATGTTTTATACATATCAGTTATTTAATATCGATTCCACAAGGATTGAGTCCCGGACCACCACCACCTGTATATCCCCTACTTTCTCCTGTGTCCCATGGAGAAATCCAAAAAGCATATAAATCTCCACAAGTAACATAAAACTTCACTTTAACTATCTTGCCTGAAAGAGCAGCAAGTTTTTTACCTGATTTCCAAGTTACCAATTGTTTAGTACTGTTCAAATCATTCATTTCCTTACAATCCTCTCTGGAAAATCCCGTAATCACATTACCATTTTCATCCATTATCTCCACCTGCAAATCCTTTGCTTGTGCATTCACAAAAAAATGATTACCATCAAACTTTATTTTCTCGGTAACAAGTACCCCTTCTGTGTCTGTATGCATGGAAACGAACCCATCACGACGTAAAGTTGCCAACCCAGTAGAAGTAAATCCATCCCACATCACTTTATTCTTCATTCTTCCACTAGAATACAAATACAAAGAATCACCAACAATGAGAGGTACGCCAATAATAGACTGCATATTTCCCCAGTTCCATGCCCCTTCCGTTTCATTTACTCCCATAACAGGTTCATAACTGGGACGATAAAAATGAAAACCATCCCGACTATATCCCATCCCTATTTCATTTCTTTTCTGAATACCTAACTTACCACAGAGATCATTCTCTGGTCCTTTCCACATAGCATAGAACCCTAGCATAACACTTTCATAAGGCATAGCATCAAAATTATAAATGGCTGGACGCACATCAGGAAATTCAGGATGTGGCAGTTCCTTATCGGAAGGAGTAAACCACAAAACTATATTTTTATCCTTTATTCCTTTAGCCAATGAATGCGCCACGCTAACTGCCATCTCTGGATCTTCATTTTCCAAATAGCCTCTAGAGCGTCCGTCTGCTTTACTCCCCTGCCGTAGACTAATAGCCCATTTTTGAGTAAACGGATTATAGAAAGCAGTGGTACGATCCCCCACCGGTCCTGATTGCGCAACTCCTTCCGACCAATGAATACCATCTTTTGAATATTTTAAAATTATTTTCCATCCTCCACTATGTTTTTCCACATTGAAGAATTTGAAACGTTTTTCTGGTTCTGGACACATTTTATCGAGCCAAACTGTAGCCGCATCCCGATCACAAGTATCTACAATATTCGTACCCGGCACTATATCCATATTCACTTTTTCCCAATGCTTCCCATCTTTTGACTCCGCATAACAAGTATAAAAGCTTTGACGATGTTTGTGCATAGATCCGGCACCAGCCAAATACCACATTTTAAATTTTTGTTCGCTTTCATCATACCATATTCCATCACTGAAAGGAGCAGCATAAGGAGCACGTTCAAAAGTGTATTCCCACTCCTTATCCGGAGCAAGTACCGGATTATTCTCATAGAACATAGCCTTATGGGAAACACGCTCCATATCTGTTTCTGCAATTAAAAAATCATCAACGAATAATTGGCGTCCTAGATTTACAGAAATAACAGTCGGTTTGTTTGAAATATAAGGTAAAGACATTTCGCAACGTACTCCATCATCAATCATACTAGGAGGCCATTGCTCGGGCAGCACAATGCCATTATGCAATGTTCTACCATTCTCTTTCACCGTTTTATCATTGGAAGATGACACACAGCCGGCAAAGCAAGCTGCACATATAATATAATAAAATACTTTCATAATTATTCTATTTTTAATTACCATCCTGGATTATTTTTAGTGATATATGGATTACCCTCTACTTCATCAATTGGCAATGGAACCCATTCATTCTTATTTTCCTTAAACCCCATATATTGAGCCCTGCTAAACCTTTTAAACAAAGGATCAGTATTTTCCAATTCGCGAAAACGCTCTACTACTTTACCCCAACGAAGCAAGTCAAAGAATCGGAAGCCTTCATAGGTAAGTTCTAGAATACGTTCATCTTCAATAGTTCTCATATTAGCTTCTGTTACATGAGGTACTCCTACCCTATCGCGTACTTTGTTTATTGCTTCTAACGGGGTTATGTTTGCAGTGGCTTTCCCTCCCATTACTACAGCTTCAGCATACATCAGCAAAACATCCGAATAACGAATCATTCTCCAGTTTACTCCTTGTGCACGTCCATTAAAAAAATGCCCACCAGCATCATCTGTCGGAGGTAAGGTCCAATCCAACCATTTCCTACTACACATTTTATATCCCATTGCCAACTCATATTGTTCACCAAATGTTCCTTCCTTTGAACCCATTTCTGCTTCCCAATCCTTCCCTTCAAGAAAAGTAACCTTCATACCTTTCGGACGTATAATCTCCGATACATTATCATTAAAAACAAACGAACCAAACATACGTGGATCAGTTTCTCCTGTCACTGTTTTTGACGCTACAAATTTATCATATAACCAATTGTGCATAACCTGTGCAGAACTATTCGAATTTCTACTTCTATTCATTATACACATTTTACACCGGACATCATTGAACAACCCACTGTCCACAAATCCTGGGTTAAATCCTGTATTCAACACTCCGACAAATTGTACTTCAAAAATAGATTCATCATTATTTTCATGTGCCACATCAAAGTTCCATGAATAGTCATCTACCAATCTGTAGTTTCCACAATTACCATTAATGATTTCTGCAAAAGCCGCAGCAGCCTCATTATAATAAGTTGTTTGTGAAGTTCCATATTTGGGTTCAATACCGGATCTATAAAGATATGACTTACCCAAAAGTGCATAAGCAGAAGCTTTCGTCACACGTCCTTTATTTTTAGCATCCCAAAAATTCTTGTCAGGAAGTAAATCTTTAGCTTTGATCAGATCATCTATAATAAAATCCCAAGCCTCTTCAGGTGTTGCCTGAGGCTTATATTCATTAGGAGCCTTAGGCAATTCTTTAATCAAAGGAATATTCCTATAATTGATGAATAAAAAGAAATGTGTAAATGCACGAAGAAAATAAGCCTCCCCCAAATATGCATCCTGTAATTCTTTATTGCTGAATTCTATTTCAGTAAGACTTTCAATCATTTGGTTAGCTTGGGAAGCAGCTGTATACATTAACTGAAAAGGTTGAACCAATGAATAATAAGAAGGGGTAAACTCTTCATTATAAGCACCTGGTACTCCATAATCAGCTACCGAACACCCCTCATCACTACGAGTCAACATCAAACCAAATCCACAAGCTCCCAAATTACGAGGAGTCGAAATATACCCATAGATACCAAGAATTCCCTTATTACAATTTTCTAGTGTAGTATAAAATGAATTAACGTCTGATTGATTAGGATTCACCGCCAAATCATTAAAAATATCTTCACATGAGCCCATCATTCCAATAGTTACAAAACTGATGATGATAACTATAATTTTACGCAACATTATTTTCATACTTATTCTGTTTTTAGAAAGTTAAATTGACACCAAGATTATATACTCTAGAATTCATTGTTGCTTCATGAGGACTTTCCTGTGCTTGCCAGAAACCATCCACACCTCTGTCAAACAACACGTTTGAACTAACTTCGGGATCATACAAGGGATATTTTGTGATAGTGAATAAATTTTGTACCCCCGCATATATTCTAAATGATTCTATATGGAATTTTTGCAATAATTTCTTATTAAAGGAATAACCGATTTGTAGATTCTTGCATCTGAAATAAGAACCATCCTCCACATAGAATGTACTTGGAAGCGAGTTTATGCCAGAACTGTTTTTACTATTCAGTTTAGGAGCTTCTGCATTAGGATTTTGCGGAGTCCATGAATTATAGAAAGCATCCTTTAGGGTAGCACTATTAGCTCCTCCAAAATACCAATCATATTTCATTAAAGCAAAAATATCGTTACCTTGCGTTCCTTGGAAAAAAGCAGTCAAATCCCAATTCTTATAACCTACATTTATATTTAAACCATAAGTAAAATCCGGATGAGGATTACCAATATCCGTTTTATCATTCTCATCAATCTTCCCATCCGGTTTTCCTGTCAATACACCATTCACACTACCATTATTATCCTGAAAAATAAAATTACCATCATTATCAAAACCTCCACCACATATCCCCAAAAGGTACCAATAGGCAAGCCCGGTTTAGTAATAGTAGGACGGTCATTAAAAGAACCACTCATCATCACCTCTGCCTTAATGGGTTGTACTCCCTCACCCAAACTCTTTACTTTATTTCTTAATGCCGAAATATTGGCAGTAACATCCAAACTCCAATCCTTCCAATTATTACGATAACCTACCGTAAATTCAAAACCTTTATTTTCAACAGATGCAGAATTAAAGACTGGCAAATCCCCCCCATTAGTCATAATGGTTTGCCCTGACGATGCTAATGGAAGTAATGGAGCAAGTAAGTCATTATTATCTTTCCAAAAATATTCAGCTGTAAAAGAAATTTTATTATTCAGAAAAGCCATTTCCAATGCTACGTTTTTAGATATTGATTTTTCCCAAGTCAAATTTTCCTGAGCAAATTTGGTTACATAACCATTCATCACACTACTTTGACCAATCTGATTTTCACCGAATACAGAAGGTATTGGACCATAAGCCGTAGAAAGGAAAGAATATGAATCTATAAAATTAGCTCCTAATTCACCATAACTAGCTCTAATCTTCATTTTACTTATCCATTCTATATTAAAAAAATTCTCTTCATGTATATTCCAACCCACTGAAACCGAAGGAAAGTAACCGACCCTATTTCCTTTAGCAAATTTGGAAGATTTATCACTACGAATACTTGCAGAAACAAGATAACGCTCCTTATAGTCATAGTTCAAGCGAGCAAAAAAGGAGAGTAAAGCTGAATTGTATTCTTCACTTGTTATATCTCCTTTCCCATTAAAAATAGTAATATTAGGACCACCCAAATCTGTAGAACCAGAACCAATCCCCATAGTTCTATAGTATTCTCTCATCCAACTTGTACCTACCATTGCGTCAATAGTATGACCAGCAAACATATTCTTATAAGTCAAAATGTTATCAATTGTATAACTAAATCGCTGTCCACGACTTTCAGATAGTGAATTAATCGTTCTGCTATAATCAGGATCTGCATTACCATTCTCATCCCAATTGGAGTCAAAAGCAATGGACCGAGATATATTATTTGTTGATATATAGTCACCTCCAAGTAGTAGCTTATAATCCAATCCTTTATATAAATTCAGTCCTATATTCAAACTACCAGTAACATTAACTGTTTTATTTCTTCGAACAGTATTGGAATAAGATGCAAACGGATTAGTAACTTTTCCTTCATTTACATAATAATCTTTACCTGCAGATACATACCTTCCCTCTACATCAGTCATTGGAACAGTAGGAATCCCCATCACCATCCTTACTTGAGGCTCCTTATTTGTAAAAGCAGCAGAAAGAGTTTCACTAACAGTCAAACGTCCTTTCTTAAACGTTCCATTGACACGTGCATTATATTTCTTAAAACCAGAAAATTCCATAATACCTTGCTGATCAAAATACCCCAAACTTGTATTAAAAGTTGAATATTCACCACCACCAGAAATTGAAGCATTCAAATTATACATAGGAGCATTTCTTAGATATGCATCTTGCCAGTCAGTATTAATATCAGGATTAGTAGGATGAATATTTTCTGGAGCTTGAGTCTGGTTTGTTGAATTTGCAACAATTTGCTTAGTATATTCGCGATGCTCATTTGCATCTAGAAAATCAAGATATTTAGAAGGAGTCTGCAAAGAATAGTTTGCAGAAATTTCAACTTTTGCTTTACCTTTTTGACCATGCTTGGTAGTTATCAGCACAACCCCATTTGCAGCGCGAGAGCCATAAATGGCAGCCGCCGAACCATCCTTCAGGATTTCTATTGATTCAATATCTGAAGGATTCAACGAATTTAGCCCATTATTAGAAAATGCACCATCAATAACATATAAAGGTTCAGTAGCACCAAATGTACCTGCTCCCCGAACAAGTATCTTGATATCTGCCCCAGCTTCTCCCCCCTTTTGCAATATTTCTACTCCTGGAGCCCTCCCCTGCAAAGCAGCTGCAACAGAATGCCCCATCTGTTTACTCAGTTCTTTTGCAGGCACTGTCGCCACGGATGCTGTCAAACTAGATTTTTTTTGAGTTCCATAACCAACCACCACCACTTCATCTAATTGTTCCAAATCCTCTTTCAGAGTTATATTCACATTCTTTTCCCCTTCCAAATTAACAGCAAGAGTCTTATAACCGATAAAACTAATAATAAGAGTTGCATTCGCAGGAGCTTTAAGTAAAAACTTACCATCCATATCAGTAATAGTACCATTAGTAGTCCCCTTTTCCATCACATTAACTCCTACGATAGGTTCTCCCATAACATCCATCACAAGCCCTGAAATATCTTGTAATTTTTTCTCGTTCAACATGGACTGTTCTACTTCCTTCTTCCGAATAATGATATTTTTATCTTTTATCTCATAAGAAACATTTTGTCCTTCCAAGATTTGCTCAATAACTTCTTGCAGTTGCTCAGCGTCTATATCAACAATCTTTTTCGTATCTAAATCCCCAGCTATATACACAAATGAATATCCACTTTTTTCTTTTAGCTCAGTCATAGCTTTTTTCACCGATACTTTATTCATTTTCAATGGTATATTCTGTGAGAAGATATTCAAATTAAGGCAAAGCAAAGCCCCGACCAATAATATGGCCTTTCTCTTGTTTTTCATAAATTAGTAATTTATTAATTAAAAAATTAAATGAACTTAGCTTTTAAAGAGAAAAATCATTAACTTTGCATTCTCTAAAAGCGCACTCACAATCGTAAGTCGAAAAAGAGATTTCATCAAGGTGGGAAAATCCCTATATCTTCCCACCTTTTCTTTTTCATCCCTTTCGTACCCCTATTACAGTATTACAGCTCTAATTCTATTCATACTTTTAATTTTAAGGTTAAACAATTTTAATCCACTCCCTACTTAATATAAAGTTATATTGTGTCCTTCAATAATATAATGAATCTTACGGGTCGCAGATAATGCTTCCAAAACTTCCTGAATATTTTGCTCACGATGAACGAAATTTCCATAGAACCTGAAAGTATTCAAAGTATCACTAGCTATTTGTATTTTCACATTATAACTACGTTCTAACTCCTTCACAACATCCGGCAACAATTCCTCATCAAAAAATAAATATCCATTAGTCCATTGTAATGCATTGGAAACAGTAGAATACTCCACATGCATTCTGCCATTCTTTTTATTCAAAACCACCCTTTCATTGGGTAACAAAAAAGCTTCTTTTTCTTTTTTCAATAAATTATTCAATGCCACTTTTCCTTCGGACAAAGAAACAATGGCTTCTGCATCATCCGGATAATCCCGAAAATTAAATTTCGTTCCCAATACCTTTACCAGCAAACTATTCGTTTTCACAAGAAATGGAACTTCTTCATTTCGTTTAACTTCAAAATACCCTTCTCCTATCAATTCTATTTTTCTATTCCCTACTCCGAATCCTTGTGAATATGTTATACGCGATCCGGCATTCAACCACACTAATGTCCCATCCGGCAAGGTCAATTTTGTTCTGGAACCAAGAGGAGCCTCCACAATGATATCCGAAAATACCTCTTTTATACTTATTCCACCCCTCCAATAAGAAAAATAAGAAACTGAGAACAATACAACAATAACAGCTGCATAACGCCAAAATTTAGACAAACAGAAATTTTCACGTTCTCTTTTATCATTCAACCTCTGATTAGCAATTCTATTTTTAAATTGTTCAAATGCTTTGCTCTTATCATATTTAACATCCTCTTTCACACTTATGGCAGAAAACCAAATTTCTTGCCGCTGCATAAAATACTTTTCATTTTCCACAGACGCAGCTATCCACTCCTTCAGTTCATGCACAGCATTTCCATCCAACTCATTACTTAAATAGGATACTATTAATTCATCAATATGTTCTTTTTCTGCTTTCATCTTTGTTGTTTCTAAAGTGAAGACGATTTATTTTAAATACAGGGTAGTCCTAAAAGAACTTTTTTCTGTTTTAACACGAAAAAAATAAAATCAAAGCAATTAAATATTTGCTCAATTCAGTCTGAAGGAAAGATAATGCATTCTTTATATGATACTTAACCGTATTTATAGAAATACCTAATTCCTGAGAAATTTCTTCATATTTTTTCTCCTCAAATCTACTTTTTTCAAAAACACATCTACATTCAACCGGTAGTTTATCTATTGCCATACGGATTTCATGCTCCAATTCACGTTCTAATAATATTCCCAAAGGATAATTATCCGACTGCAAATACTTTTCTTCAGACATCTCTTCCGGTACTAAAACTGAAAATGAAATTTCCTTTTTTTCAGATCTAGATTTCAGATAGTCTATACAACGATTACGAACAGCCTTTATCAGATAACTTCTAATAGAAATAGTAATGTTTAAAGTTTCTCTGATCTCCCAAAGGTGAAATATTACATCTCCAACTATAGTTTCCGATAAAAAATTATCGTTCAAATATTGATTTGCTACATGACATAAAAGAACATAATGATAATCATAGATGTATTTATAAGCATCTTCGTTGCCATTTTTCAGTTGTTCTACAATCAGTTTCTCTGTGTTTTCCATTTTATTTCTTTTGAAAAAGGAATAAAGTTAACGGGAACAAATTTAGAAATTAATTCTGAGTAACTTTATAAAAGAGCAAAAAACAAATCCGTTAATCTTATTATCACACCTCAAATGGTTACAATAAAGACTAACGGATTTCCCTATTCTAGTTTTAAAACTATATCCAACACCTCAGATAAAACGAATCTGAATCATCACTCCATAAAGATTAAAATCGAAAAGAACCTTATCAGCATCCTTCTTTAGAAAACGCTTTTTCCCATCTTGCCTAATCTCCGAAACTCTGTTTCCCACAGATTTCAATACCATAGTCAGTGGTTCTGTAAATAATTGTGCATTCATATCCAAATGAGGAGTTATGTTATAGCCGTTTTCTAGCACATTCAAGCGATTTTTTTCTCGTTCTTTTGTTATAAGCAACTACCTCTCTAAATGTACCCACCCATATTTCATTTTCCATAGCCTTTACCT
>OGFI01000447.1_pt1 | contig 32828 bp, 36 predicted proteins | sample 1570901 | NCBI WGS metagenome assembly OGFI01 (sample SAMEA2582018, study PRJEB24529) | metagenome | biome: Human gut stool | place: China | collected 2011 | reverse complement strand
AATATAATACGTTATACACTTGTAAATTAAGTTGGCATGTTTTGACCCCAACATCATACATATTTCAAATATATGTGGAGTAGACATTGTTAAGCATGCATTAAGCATATATGTTAATAAAATGGATGTTAATTGAACGGATTGTATGTGCCGTCTAAGAGACATACAGCCTCATTTCCAAGGACAGCCTTGATGAAATCACGGCTGTTTTCTAATCTGCGGTTAAATACCATTCCTCCATAGACCATCTCAGTAGAGTGCTGGTCGGAGCCTGCGGTGAGTGCGAGGCTGTGTTCCTTCGCATAGGCGAGTGCGCGGTCATTGAATTCAGGATGTCCCATACAGCGTTTGCTTGCGAGGGTTCCACTGTGTGTGGCGTTCACTCCCTCAACTCCATCCACATAGTCGGGAAAAAGCCTTATTTCAGAGATATAGGAGGCTTCCCGGAAAGGATGAGCCTGTATGACCATGCCGCCTGCCTCATGGACAAGGGCATACTGGGTTGGAACATCGGCATCCTTTATCTCAGGGTGCTCTAAAAGCCATTCCTTATCCAGTCCATGTATAAGAAATTCTGTGCCATTGTAACCGGATTCCCAGCCGAAAAAGACCTGAAGCCCTACACGCCTGCCCTCCTCAAGCGCGTTCTCATAGCCCTTGCAGAAGCCGTTTACCCAGTCCTTCCACGGAAGAGAACGGTCAACAGCCGTGTTGCCATAGAAGAAATGGTCGGTGATTATTATTCCTGTATAGCCTGCGTCCTTGTAGGCATGCACGATGTCGACAGCCTTGGCGTGTCCGCATGCGCTTCCCTCACTGGTGTGAAGATGGGTCTCATATATATATCTATTATTCATTTTATAGTCTCCGTTTCTTTACGTTTAATATTCATTAAGCATATTCTATAATAGCAAAAAAGCTCCTTTTTTTCTATAGGTATTTTCCTGTGTCTTGGCAGCATAATTTAAAAATTTAACTTCATGAGAATGTTTATGAGAATAACAACAATACATTAAAGCTTTTTATGATTTTAACAATTATTCTGAGTATAATAATCTATCTTATGACAAAGGCTTCAGAGGTAAAATTATTATGAAGCAGGTGCTTTAAAACAGAGTTCTAAGAACATCTAAGCTTCTTCCAAAAGTCGTGATATGCATAAATATAATACGTTATACATGCTAAGTTTATAGCACATGTTTTGACCCCAACATCATAAAAAGTGAAAAATAATGTTTTTATTGATAAAATAGCATGATTTGGGGAGAAAGCGGCTAAAGAAAGGTTGCTTTTTATTTTTGAATAGATTAAGATAGAAGAAGTGCTGTAAGCGGAAATAATTTATTGGAGGAATATTATTTATGAATACTAATACCACATTGGTCATTATGGCTGCCGGTATGGGAAGCAGATACGGCGGAATAAAGCAGATTGAGCCTGTTGGTCCTAGCGGTGAGATTATTCTTGATTATTCTATCTACGATGCGGTTGAGGCAGGATTTGATAAGGTTGTATTTATCATAAGAAGGGATATCGAGGAGGCATTCCGCGAGGCTATCGGAGACAGAATAGAGAAACGTGTGAAGGTTGAGTATGTTTTCCAGAATATGGAGGATCTGCCGGGAGGCTACAGTGTTCCGGCGGGAAGAACGAAGCCGTGGGGAACAGGTCAGGCTATTCTTGCCTGCAAGGATGTTGTAAATGAGCCTTTCGCCGTCATCAATGCCGACGACTATTACGGCAAGGAGGGACTTAAGAAGATACATGAGTACCTCTGCAATCCTGCTAAGTCGGACAAAAAGTTCAACTTCTGTATGGCTGGCTTCGAGGTAGGAAATACACTCAGCGATAACGGAACAGTTACGAGGGGAATCTGCCAGGTCAAGGACGGAATACTCACTAAGATAGTTGAGACAAAGGAGATTGGCAGGGGAGATAACTGCGCGACAACTCCGGACGGAAATGTGCCGCTTAACCAGCCTGTTTCCATGAATATGTGGGGACTTACACCTGATATATTCCCTGAGCTTGAGAAGAGATTTGTCACATTCCTCGGCTCAATTGAGGGCAATGAGCTGAAGGCTGAGTATCTTATACCGACAATCATCGGAGATATGGTTGAGGAAGGTCTTGCGGATGTCCATGTGCTTCCTACAAGTGACAAGTGGTTTGGTGTTACTTATAAGGAGGATAAGGCTCTTGTTGTAAGCTCTTTTGGGGAGCTCGTTGAGCAGGGGGTATACAAAAAGAAGCTCTGGGAGTAATATGTGAGGCGGATTTTTGTATAATATGTTAAGGGTTCTTTAGGAGGAACGGATAAGAATGATCAGACCGGGACGAAATGATTTGTGCTGGTGTGGCAGCGGTCTTAAATATAAGAGATGCCACAGTAATTTTGACGATAAGCTTGAGAGCATGAGACTTATGCATGCCGTTGTGCCGTCACATAAGCTTATAAAGACACCGGAACAGGTGGCTAAAATAAAGGAAAGTGCTAAGATAAATATAGCTGTTCTTGACTATGTGGCAGAGCATATCAAGGCCGGAATTACTACAGAGGAGATTGACAGGTGGGTGTACGATGTCACAACGAAGATGGGTGGAATACCTGCACCTCTTAACTATGAAGGGTTTCCTAAGAGCGTATGTACTTCGATAAATAATCAGGTATGCCATGGAATACCGTCCGATGATGTCATGCTCAGGGAGGGTGATATCATCAATGTGGACTGTTCCACAATACTTGACGGATATTTTTCAGACTCCTCAAGAATGTTCTGCATAGGTGAGGTGTCACCTGAGAAGAAGCGTCTTGTAGATGTGGCAAAGGAGAGCCTCAATGTAGGTCTTTCTAAGGTTAAGCCATGGGGATTCTTAGGTGATGTCGGTCAGGCAATCAATGATTTTGCTAAAGAGAACGGATATTCCGTTGTCCGTGAGATAGGTGGACATGGTGTCGGGCTTGAGTTCCATGAGGACCCATTTGTAAGCTATGTTTCCAAGGCGGGAACGGAGATGGTCATGGCTCCGGGACTTATGTTTACCATTGAACCTATGATTAATATGGGCAGGCAGGAAATATATATTGATGAGGATAATGACTGGACTGCATATACTCAGGACAGACTACCTTCAGCACAGTGGGAGATTCAGGTGCTTGTGACAGATGATGGGTATGAGATAATATCATACTAGACCGGAAAAGAGGATTATGTTAGAAAAGGCAGCAGATTATGTCGCATTGGATTTGGAGACTACAGGTCTTAATCCGAGGGAGGACATGATTATTGAAATCGGGGCGGTAAAGTTCATTGGGGGCAGCAGGATGGAAAAATTTTCCTCCTTTGTTAATCCGGGGATACACATTCCGCCAAGAATTACGGAAATTACGGGGATAGATGACAATATGGTGTCATCTGCCCCGGTAATAGATAAGGTATTGAAGGAACTATTGGATTTTATAGGAGAGCTGCCTGTATTAGGCCATAATGTGGCATTTGATTACGGCTTTGTCTGCCAGAAGGCTCTCAACCTGAAGATGAAATATCAGGCAATGTGTATTGACACTCACAAGATATCCAGAAAATTACTTTCAGGTCTGGAAAGCAGAAGCCTTGAGAATCTGTGTAATTTTTATGGGATTGTGGAGGAGCCAAGACATAGGGCGTTTTCCGATGCGGCGGCAGCGGCAAGATTGTATGACTGTATGTATGAAGAAGCGCTGAGCCGGGATAACGAAGACTATGGGGCACTTTTCCTTCCGGAAAACATAGCTTACACGGCAAAAAAGGATTCGCCCGCTACTTCAAGGCAGATTAGTTTTTTAAAAAGCCTTATAAGACAGCATGGAGTGGTGCTCGATAAAGAGCTTGAAAGCCTGACAAAGAGTCAGGCTTCAAGAGAAATTGATAAGATACTTTCAACCTATGGAAGAGACTTCTGATATTTATCCTGCAGATTATTCAGGATGGAAGCTTTCATAGGGGATGTGAGCGTTCGGGCATGTTCTATAAGTCCTGCAATATCATCATATCTTCCGGCATTGGCATATTCGTCGGCAAGAATATAAAAATTGCGGCTTATATCGGAGCCGGCTTCCAAGCCGAATTCCAAAAAAGCGATGGCTTCACTGTGGTAGCCCTCCTTGGCAAGGTTAGAGCCAAGATTGGCAATCGTGCGGTACATAGCGGTACATGCCTCATCGTATTGTGAAAGCTCAGGAAGGTTGGCTACGCCATACATAAGCTTAAGATCCGTGTTGGACATGCCGGATAGATTAAGAAGCTTGGAATCCTTGAAGGATAGGAGTTCTTTCTGGTATTCGGCGATTTCACCATGCGCATTCTGGATAAATGGCAGGGTATCATAAGGAATCTTTATATACGGCAGCTGAGAAATATCTTTGCGGCGGGTAAAGTTAGCTTCATTTTCGCGCTGCCAGAAATTATTTTCACGCCGTTTGGCTTCGCGCGCATGTTTTTTGCGTTCGTACATAAGTAAAAAGCCCATAACAATGGTGCAGAATATCAGCGAAACCGGCAGTGTATGTAAAAGGTTGTGTATCATGAGTATATGCCTCCGGTGATTATATTTTAGAGAGGTAAAAAAATGTTTAATTTTTACAGCAAAAAAAATAGAAGAATTATAACAATTGTTATAGTGGTTATATTGGTTCTTGCCATGCTGCTTCCGATGATAGCGGCATATCTGTAACAGTTATCCGCTTCTTGCGGGAAGTAGTATTCTTAGAGTAGAATACCAGTATTTACGTTGTATGTAAAGGTCAAAGTATGAAGAATAAAAAAATATCGGAGTCGGTACTTAACCGCTCTGTGTTTAAGCTGATAACCCAGAAAAACAGACAGGTTGTCATCGGTGGTGCGGTTGGACATGACTGCAGCGTTATAGATGTGGGTGATAAATATATACTTACGTCAACAGAGTGTGCACTCACAGGAGAACGGCTTGCACCATATTTTGCAGTGATACGGGCTGTTAACAATATTGCAGCGTGTGGCGGAACACCGGTAGCAGCTTCGGCGGCCTTCATTTTGCCGGAGGAGTATGATGAAAAGGCACTTAAGGAGCTTACACGCATGGTAGACAAGGCCTGTGGTGAATGCGGCATACAGTTAGCGGGTGGACATACGGAGGTTAGTGGGAATGCTTCATCGGATATGGTGACAATCACGGTGACGGGTATGTGCATGAAAAATGAGCTTATGAGCCTTAGAAAGGCATCAGCGGGAATGGCTGTCATAGCTGCAGGCTGGATAGCCATAGAGGAGAGTGCATATCTTGTCGATGAACATAGGGATGAGCTTTTAAAAAGGCTTCCGCTGCCGTATGTATCTAAGATGGATAATATTGCCGGACATGCATGCACCATGCCGCTTTCAAGGATTGCAACAGAGAATGGGGCGGCAGCAATGCATGATGTGGCACAGAAGGGAATATTTGCGGCACTGTGGGAGCTTTCTGTTGGAAGCAGGTGCGGGCTTAATATTGACCTTAGAGCGATACCTGTGAGGCAGGAGACTATTGAATTCTGTGAGATAATGGGAATCAATCCGTACGAGGCAGCGTCGGCAGGATGTATGCTTGTGATTACACCACAATCTGAAAAAATACTTGAGGCATTCAGTGCGGCAGATATTCCTGCAGCTGTAATAGGCTGTCTTACAGCGGATAATGATAAGAAAATCATAAACGGGGATGAAGTACGTTATCTGGATAAACCTTAAAGGAGGATGGATATGGCAGATATAAATGTTGAATATATAAATGTATTCCTTAAGGCGGCAGTTCAGGTCATGAAGGATGTGTGCCAGATGAATCTAAGCATAGGACGACCTTATGTAAAACAGACAGAGTTTGAAAATGAGACGGTAGTGGTTAATATAGGAATAACAGGTCAGCTGCGTGGACTTGTACTGCTTGCAATGCCTAAGGAGGTTGCATGTGATATTGCCTCCAGAATGTGTTTTATGACGATAGAAAAGCTTGATGAAATATCACTCAGTGCCTTAAGCGAGCTGGGAAATATGATATTCGGAAATGCAGCAACCGTTTTGTCGACCAAGGGCATTATCGTCGATATAACACCGCCAAGCATCATACAGGGAAGCTTCAAGCTCTCAAGCGCCCATGCCAAAAATATATGCGTTCCGTTGAGCTATGACTCTGACAGGACGATAGAGCTTGATATTTCAATTAAGAAAGAGGATTAGTAATATGATGAATATTGTTCTTCATGAGCCGGAAATGCCCGCGAATACAGGAAATATCGGAAGAACCTGTGTCGCCACGGGAAGCAGGCTGCACCTTATCGGACCATTGGGATTTCAGATAAATGATAAAATGTTAAAGAGGGCAGGGCTTGATTATTGGCCTGACCTTGATGTGACAGTGTATGATGACTTTGACGATTTTATGGAGAAAAATCCAGGTGCGAGACTGTACATGGCGACAACCAAGGCGAAGAATGTATATACGCATGTGCATTATGATGAGAATGCATATATTATGTTCGGAAAAGAGAGTGCCGGAATTCCGGAGTCAATTCTTCAGAAGTACCCTGAGACTTCAATTCGTATTCCTATGATAGGGGATACGCGTTCGCTCAATCTGTCTAATTCAGTTGCAATTGTTCTTTACGAGGCATTGAGACAGAATAATTTTGAGGGTATGAGACTGGAAGGAAAACCGAGGACATTTGACTGGAATTAGCGGCGTGCAGATAGAAATTATGATTTTTTTGGGAATTGAGTAAAATATTTAAAGCCGGGGAGTGATGAGTAATATGCACCTGTCTGTCTGACAGGCGCACCTTATCTTAATCCTCGACTTTTGTTTTTGGGAGAGAAAAGATAAATTCAGTTCCTGTTCCCTCTGTACTTATTACATCTATTGTAGTTTTATGAGCGTTAACTATTTCTTTAACTATAGATAAACCAAGTCCCGTCCCTTTTTTATCTTTGCCTCTGGACAAATCAGATTTGTAGAAGCGGTCCCAGATTTTTTCTATATTATCTTTAGGAATGCCAATACCGAAATCTTTTACGGATATAAAAATCTTCCCGCCTTTTTCGTAGGTTGAAATGTTGATAAAGGAATTATTGTTGCTGAATTTAATAGCATTGTCAATGAGGTTATATATTACCTGTTGTATTTTGCCGTAGTCGGCGTCCACATAGGTGTTCTTGTCGGAGAAGGTGAGGTTAAACTTTATTTTTTTCTGTGCACACACACCTTCAAATGTGAGAATCGTTTTGCGGATTATCTCGTTTATGTCAAAACTGCTTATATCAAGCATCATTCCCTGACTCATATTGTTCAGCGTAAGAAGACTTATGGTAAGCTTATTAAGGCGTTCTGTTTCAAAAAGCACAATGTTGAGATATTTTTCATACATCTCCGGCGAAATGGTTCCGTCCAGCATCGCCTCAAGATAGCCTTTTATCGAGGTGAGTGGGGAGCGGAAGTCATGGGAGACGTTGGCTATGAACTTATTCTGGTAGTCATTAAGCTTTTCAATTTCACCTGCCATGAAGTCAAGCGAATTGGCAAGCTGTCCAAGCTCATCCACGCGGTTAAATTCAGCGCGCGCCGACATATTGCCCTCAGCGTATCCATGAGTAAGCTTAGTCAGCCTCTTGATTGGAAGATATATCCTGAACAGGTACAGCAGTATAAAGACGGCCGAGTACACCAGAATTATAATCATAGTGATATAATTATAGTTGAATATGGTGTTGCCATCGGAAGCAAGCTGTTCAACAGCCTTGTGGATAAGCACATAGCCGCGAAGCGTGTACTGTGAATTGATTGGTGCTATTACTGTCAGTGTGTCATGGTCGAAGGCTCCGAAGAAATCACCTGTGAAATAATATTTATTTCCGCTTACGGAAGGGTCGAAGCCTTCTATCGTTCCTGTTCTGCCGTAGGTGTCGGCAACAATTTGCCCATTTTTTTCTACAATCATTATCTCGCATTGCAGATAGCGGTCAATACCGGAGAGCTGTGCAGTGGCAGACTGTACGGCAGAGGCATCGCCATTGATGATGCTGCTGCCGTATGAGTAGGCGATGTAGGTCGCCTGACGGTACATGGCTGCGGACTCATTCTTTACAGTGTGGTTATAGACCATTTGCGGAATACATATTGATATGGTAAGAAAGCTTACCACAGCAAAAATGAGATATTCGATTAGCAGCCTTATAAACATTTTCCTTCTCATGCTCTTTTGACCCCGAACTTGTAGCCTATGCTCCAGACTGTGCTGATACTCCAGTATTCGTTATCGTGTATTTTTTCCCGTATGCGCTTTATATGTACGTCGACCGTGCGCGTATCTCCGACATACTCATAGCCCCATATATGGTCTAAGAGCTGTTCTCTTGTGAACACCTGATTAGGCGATGAGGCGAGAAAGTATAGAAGCTCAAGCTCTTTAGGCGGCATATCCACGTTCTGCCCCTTGTATATCACTGAATAGTTTGTTAGGTTGATGAGCAGGTCAGGGTATTCGACATACTCACCGAGATTTTCAGATGGCAGTGCAGCCGCAAGTGATGCCGCCTGGGTCTGTGTACGTCTTAGCACCGCTTTAACTCTTGCGACAAGCTCCTTTGAGTCAAATGGTTTTATAATATAATCGTCGGCACCAAGCTCGAGTCCGAGCACCTTATCAAAGACCTCACCTTTAGCGGAAAGCATGATTATAGGCACATTGGAGGTGCGCCTTATCTCACGGCATACCTGATATCCGTCTATTCCCGGAAGCATAAGGTCAAGAAGAATAAGGTTGGGCTGGAATTGTCCGAACTGTTCAAGAGCCTTCTCACCGTCCTCAACTATCATGGTGTCGAAGCATTCCTTCATAAGGTACAGTGATATGAGCTCTGCTATATTGTTATCATCGTCAACGATAAGTATTTTTTGTTTTGCCATGGAGGCACCTCCTGTTATGAGCTGAAGAACACCTATTTGAACTCTGCTATGGTTACACCGGCATCACCCTCGCCGAAGGTTCCAAGCCGGTATGATTTTATATATTTCTGGCGTTTTAAATGGTTCTGGACAGCATTTCTGAGAGCACCTGAGCCCTTGCCGTGAACGATCCGCACAGAAGGGATATGTGACAGATATGCGTCATCCAGGTATTTATCCAGATGTGCTATCGCCTCGTCAACGGTCATTCCTATAAGGTTGATTTCGCTTGAGAGTGAGAAGGTCTTGGAGGCCTTGAGTGCTCCTGAACCGCCCATTCCCTTTTTGGCAGAAATCTTGTTATTGTCCTCAAGAATAAGAAGATCCTTTATATTGACCTGTGAGTTTAATATTCCCATTGTTACACTCAGGTTGCCCTTGGCATCAGGCAGAGTGTGGACGGTTCCCTCAAGGTTCATGCTTAAAACCTTCACACGGTCACCTATGTGGAAATCCTTGGCAGAATAATTCTTTCCCGATGGCTTTGGAGCATTTTTGAGGGCGAGCTTTCCGGACACGGAATCTAATTTTTCTCTTGCCGCCTTTCTGTCCTTCTCCATCTCTGCCGCGGATACTCCCTGTCGCTCATACTTGTTGAACTTGCGGATAACCTCATCGGCGTATTCCTTGGCGTCGCGCAGGATGTCGGCGGCTTCCTCGTTGGCGTGGCGTATTATCTTATCGGAGCGCTCATCAAGACGCTCCTGCTTAGCCTCAAGAGCCTGCTTAAGGCTGGCAACCTCAGCTTTGTAGGAGGATATTTCCTCGCGCTCACGTTCGATAGTGACACGGCTCTCCTCAAGATTTGCTAAAAGGTCTTCAAATGCCTTGTCGTTGGCTCCAATCTGCGATTTCGCATTTTCGATGATATAGGAAGGGAGTCCAAGCTTACCTGAAATGGCGAATGCATTACTCTTTCCCGGGATACCGACTAATAATCTGTAGGTAGGGGAGAGCGTGTTGACGTCAAATTCACAGCAGGCATTTACCACACCGGGAGTAGAGAGTGCATACACCTTAATCTCACTGTAGTGGGTTGTGGCGGCACATGTGACCCTGCGCTTGTGCAAGTCCTGTAAAATTGATATGGCAAGTGCTGCACCCTCTGTCGGGTCTGTTCCGGCGCATAGCTCATCAAAAAGGACAAGACTTCTGTAGTCTGCCCTGCCTAAAATGTCAACGATATGTGTCATGTGTGATGAGAAGGTGGAGAGGCTCTGCTCAATGCTCTGCTCATCGCCTATGTCGGCAAATACTTCATTAAATACGGATAACTCCGAACCGTCGAAGGCAGGAATGTGAAGCCCCGCCTGTCCCATGAGCGTAAAAAGTCCGATGGTTTTCAGTGTGACGGTCTTACCACCGGTATTAGGACCGGTGATGACAAGAAGGTTGAAATCCTTTCCAAGATATACGTCTATAGGAATAACCTTTTTGGCATCAATAAGAGGGTGACGTCCCTTTTTTATGTTGATGTAGCCGTTCTCATTCATAATAGGCTCGCTGCCGTTGTAGCGCTTTGAGAGATTGGCGCGCGCAAAAATAAAATCAAGCTGGGTTAAGACCTTAAGATCTGCATGCAGACTGTCAATGTACTGGGCTGCCTGTTCGCTTAAGCTGGCAAGTATAACATTGATTTCCTCTATCTCCTTAAGTTCAAGCTCACGAAGCTCATTGTTGAGCTTTACAACCGCCATAGGCTCTATAAAGAGCGTTGAGCCTGAGGAGGACTGGTCATGGATCATGCCCGGAACCTGGGAGCGGTATTCTGCCTTCACAGGGATACAGTAGCGTCCGGCTCTTGTTGTCACAACAGCGTCCTGTAAGTAGGTGCGCTGACCACCTACCATGGAGTTAAGCTCTGAGTGGATCTTGTCATTGGCAATGCGGATATGCCTTCTGATATCCTTAAGCTTTGCACTGGCATCGTCCGCCATCTCTTCGTCTGAAATTATACAGCGGTTAATTTCTCGGTTAAGTGCTGTGAGCGGTTCGATTGCCTCGAACATTGTATCAAGGCAGTCACGGGAGTCATCATCAGTCTCGCGTCTGCCGTAGGTCTTTACACGGTTGGCTGTACTTAGCATCGATGAGAGCGCAAGCAGCTCACTCATGCCGAGGCTTGCGCCTATTTCAAGCCGCTTAAGGGACATGCCGACATCCTTAAGACCCGAAAAGGACACACCGCCCTTTTTTACTATTCTGAAAAGAGCATCAGAGGTTTCCCTCTGTGCTTTTCGTATCGCTTCTATATCCGTCATAGGCGTGAGCTTACGGCACAGCTCTTTTCCCATATCGGAGGCTGCCTGTTCCGACAGCATATCTATAATCTTGGTATATTCAAGAATCCTTAATGCTTTTTCATTCATAACTAATATTAACTCCCTCAATGTATGTATTACTTACATTCTAGCTTAAAATATGTAAAACTGCAAACTATTTTCGCAAAAGATACTTGACTTTGCGTTTCGCTATAAATATAATGAGTATCGAAGCTGATATCAAGCTTTTCTTAAATACATTTCATGAAATTTTTCTTTTTACCGGTAATCAGGTAGTTACCCATTTGTATGATTGTGAGAGGAGGTATACATGATTTTTTCGGCACCTGAAGGTGTGCTGTCAGGTAACAGAGTTGGAGCTTCTACGGCGGGTCTTACGGAGAGTGAGATTGTGAAGATGGTTGTGGATCACGTTACCTCAGGTTTTAATGTTGCAAGATTTAATATGTGTGAAAGGGGTGAGATAAGCAGGGAGACCTTTGCGGAGGAGGTTAAGCAGTATATAAAGAATACCTATAAGGTCACACCAATGCAGCTTGAACATATATATGAGCAGTTTTCAAGGTTTGTGTGGAGCTACTATATCATAGACGGACTTATCGCAGATCCGGACATATCGGACATAAGGATAATCGACGCAGGGCATGTATATGTGAAGCGGCGCGGGGTGAGGGTGCTTTCGGGAGTGAAGTTCGACAGCAGTGAGGATTATGAGCGCTTCATAGAGAGAGTTGCCCTGAAAAATAAGGTGAACATGGGAAATAATAATGCAATAAGCATATTTACCGACAAGAGCCAGAAGGACTGGATACTGAGGTTCAATCTTTCAACAAGGTTCGTGCTGTCGGGGGCGGCTCCCATGCTTCATATAAGAAAGCATGCCAGGAGAAAGAAGCTTTTCCCACGGCTGGTTGAGGAGGGAATGCTGCCGGCAGAGCTTGCCGTAATGCTCACCGAAAAGATTGCGGCAGGGGAATCATTCCTGCTGTGCGGTGCAGGTTCGGCGGGCAAGACAACACTAATGAATGCCATGCTTGAGGCTATACCGGAACGGTATTCAATCTTCTGTGTGCAGGAGGCGGAGGAGCTGTTTTCGATGAGACCGCGAGAGTTCTTTTCTTATCATATCGTAGAGAACAGAGGAGATGGAAAGATAAATTACTCACTTGAGGATATTGCAAGAAACGGTCTTCTTGTAGATTCTGATGTCTATATGATAGGCGAGATAAAGGGCGGGGAGGCGAAGGACTTTCTCTATGCAGTTCATACGGGCGCAATATGTTATGCCTCCATCCACGCCAATTCACCAAAGGATGCTTATTTCAGGCTTGTGGACTATGTCAAACGAAGCAGCTCCCACTCATCGGAGGAGATTCTGTTCATGCTGCGTTCCCTCAAAAACTGTATTTTTCTAAAAAAATATAAAATTGATACAATTACGGGGATGGAGTGGTCTGATGAGAAAAAGGAGATGGAATTTACTACAATATATGCGAGGGAGGGATAGTCTACGGATGCTTCAAAGGTGATTTGGTATTGCTTTTCGGGCGCTCATATTCTGCTTTTTGCAGTGCTTTTGCTGTTATCGTACCGGGCTATGCTGTATGTGCAAAAAACTAATTCCATAAAGCTTACGGTAAACGAGCTGTATGACAGGGTAAACAGCCTGTCCGGGTGCCGCGAGGAGGTTGGAAGGAAGCTTGCGGCACTATATGGGAATATGGGCAGGAGAGGACCGATTGCCCATATTTCGGATAATATTGAGTACAGTGGTGTGGGCAGTATTCTGCCAGGACTTACACCTGAGCTGTATATGCTTATCATGCTGATGTTATCCGTAGCTGCATACGTGCTGACAGGTTTTATATCGGGAAATATATATTACGGCATTCCGGCAGCGGCAGTTCCATGGGTTGCTGGTGAGATATTCTTCTCACTGCTTCGCAATTACCGCTATCGCAGGGAGGAAGAGCAGCTTTTGACTCTGGTAAATTCTATTGAGAGCTGTGCGGCGGAGTCGGATGATATCATATACATACTTGAAAAGGCTGCTGCAATGACAGCAGGGCCAATTCATGATGAGCTGTGGCATACCGTCACAATGGTAAAGAGCGGGCTGCAGGGAGCAGTGGCACTTGGACAGCTTGAAAGCAGGATTGAGCATGCATTTTTTAAGACACTGATACGCAATCTGGAAATTTCATCGAGAAATAATGCAAATTATCGCGAAATAACCATGCAGTGCAGGAGTCTTTTAACAGAGCAGCTGGATAATACAAAAAAATTGGAGGAAATATACCGTGAGGCGCGGATAAGGCTTATCGTGATTTTCCTATGTGCCATAGTGTGTCTTGAGATAATGGCGCGGGCTATGTCAGGGATGAGCCTTAAAGGTATGCTGCTTATGTTTTCAAGAAGTGCAATCGGGTGCTGCCTCATAGCCATGATGCTGGGAACACTGCTTATGACAGCATATTTTATACTGGCAAAAGGGGGAGGCAGAAGGAGCAGATGACTTTTTTGATTGGGAATACAGCATATATCCGGACTGTACTCATGGCAGTGGCGCTGGGGTTATTTTTTCTATTGATGTACAAGTTCGCGGCGCATGCGATTGTAGATAGGTATGTCATGGCAGGGCGCAGACTGTATGACAGGTTGTCATCGGCGATGATAAATGCAGATAAAGACAGCCCTTTTTCATACGAATATATACAGCGGCGGCTTGACGCATGGGGAGTTACATATTATTCGCGAGGGAAAATCACTCCGCTTGTATACCTTAGCGGGAAGATGTTCTGTGTGATTGCGGGGTTCGCCGCAGGTGTGATGTTCGGTTTTGTAGCTGCATTTGTTTTTGCTGTGCCGGCATTTTTCTATCCGGATATACATGCGCGGATAAGAAATCACAGGGACAATGAGAAAATGCTGCCGAGCATAATGGATGTATATGATGTCGTTTATTTACAGACGGATGCCGGGGAATACATAACAAGAACCCTGATTGACGCCTACAGGGTGGCGGCTCATCCAAGGCTCAAGGCAGCGCTCATAACGCTCACAGGGGATATCATGTCATCTAATGACCTGCTTGTTTCCATAGAGGTGTTTGGCGGAAAATTCGATAACGAAAATATAGATAATCTGGTTGCAACGATAAAACAGCTTATCAAAAATGATGCCTCAACGGCAATGCTCGATGATATAAGAAGGTATCTGCAGACACTGATGGAGAGCAGCAACAGATATGAGCAGGAGAGAACGAGGAGAATGGGCGATGTATGTCTGTTTGCAATATTTATATGTATGATGGGAGTGCTTGTATACGCGAGTGCGAAGGGGTTATTAGAGTCGGTAAGAATGTTTAAAATATGAATATTTATAAATGGAGGAGAATGAAACTATGAATAATTATTTTGCAGGAAATGCTGTATGTGTGAAGCTTATGGATAAACTGGGGTGCTGTGTGCAAAAGGTGAAGAAGGCATGCCACATGAAAAAAGAGGGAAGCGCCGTTATCGGAGAGGTGCTTGTCATGATTGTTGTGGTTGCTATGGCAGCTTTGTTCAAGTCGGGAGGACTCAGGTTTATTCAGGAGATATGGACAACCATGACAACCACGGCATCTACGATGTTTTCATAAAATTTATGAAAAGTGCATGGAAAAAAAAGAAAAGTGGAGTAGGGAATATGCTCTCATGCATGTTGGGAATGTTGTTTCTGGTTATGGTGATGTATTTAGGGCTTGATATGTATGCGAGAGTGAATATGGCAATCAATAAATCGAGAATTGAGAGGACATACATTCTCTATATGGAGACATATGGGTATCTGACACCTGAAAAACGTGACAGGCTTACAAAGGAGCTTTCCGACATGGGTGTGTCAAATATTTCCTATGCGGGTACAACTATGAGTATGGCCGGCTACGGGCAGGAGATTGTCCTGTCCGTGACAGGCATATTGAGGATGAATTCGGTTGCAGAAGTAGGACAGAATTTTGTCTTTGTAAGAGGAGGAGAAGAGAATTTTAGAATATATCAGAAGTCCACGGCAAAAAATATACAGGACTGAGGAAGCTTCGGCAGCACTTATGCCTTTAGCAATGGTGATTGTTGTGTTCATGTGCTGGTTTCTGAGCTATTCATTCAGAAGGGAAAGCCTGGAGTACAATTACGAACAGATTGACAGTAATCTTACGTACTCTTTGCTGGCAGCAGCGATAATAAACCTCAATGAGTATGCAGTATCAGGAAATCTTATCATTTCGGATGGAGCGGAGCCGGAGGTATGGGACAGTGCATTTATAAATTCTTATATTCGTTTTATGGACTGCCTGAAATGCAACCTTGGGCTTGATGAAAATATGTGCATAACCAAGGGGCAGGGGATGGAAAACAAGGTAGATATAATTTCTTACAGGGTATATAACTATCTGTCCGGTGAAGGCGGGTGGCATGTGACCGAATGCGGGATAAAAAACGGACAGCCATATACACTTAGATATCCGGATAATGTCGCTGTGTATGTGGCAGCTAACGATGGAATGATAAAGATTGAGCAGACATCGATATATGCACAGATTTCGTTCGGGCTTGATAAGCTGGGGGAATACTGCATGACGCGGCTGGTGGCGGTGACGGATTGAATATCAAAAAAGATAAGGAGATAAATCGGCATAAATGATGGGTAAAAGGGTGAAAAATGTGAGAATACCGCGGGAACAGCGGATAAAGGAAAGCAGGGGGAGAACGCCCGATGTTAAGGTTCTGGTCTACAGCTTCGTTGTGACGCTCACATTGTATGCGCTGCTGTTGTTTATTGAGAGGACGGTTCTTAGTTCCGATGATTATACAACAGTCTATGTGGCACAGACTGATATTGGCAGGAATACAGTGATTACGGCTGATAACTCAGGTATTTTGTTTGCGGCTAAGGAGAGAAAAAGTGACTGGCTTCCGGATAACTGTATAACTGATATTTCTCAGCTTGTCGGAATGATGACGGTACAGGATATTGTAAAGAACGAGGTGATGACAGACAGGGCGGTTTCCGCACAGGACAGGAGAGCGGCAGGCATTGAGTCACCTATAGAGGTTGCCATGAATGCCAATAATCTTTCACAGGTTGTCGGAGGCATACTCAGGGAAGGCGACAGAATAAATATATGGTCGGTTACTGAGACAAATAATAATGGTGTCGGCAAGGTGACGGCAGAGAAAATCTGTGACTATGCATATGTGACAAGGGTGTTTACGGCTGCAGGAGTGCAGGTAAATGCAGATTCCGGAAACGACAGCGCCGCGATGGTGATTAATATTATTATTCCGGAGGAAAAAGAGCAGGAATTTAATATTGCACTGGAGAAGGGGACACTCAGGGTAGGAAGATGTATGTATGAGCGTGAAAAAAATAAGTATACAGAGGACTAGCCTATGTCTTTAAAAAATGTTTTAAAGAGCTGGCTTGTGCGGCTGAGCGGACTGGATTTGACAGCATATATATGTATTGTCATCGCGGTAATTGGAGGTTTTGTGTGCGGCTGGAATAATATTATTCTGTGGTATATGCTGGTATTTCACTGTTATACGGATATAAAGTCAATGGAATTGTATGTACTTCCGGTAAGAATTGCTATCATTGCTGAGACAGTTCTTTTATTCGTGAAGCATGGCTTTTTATATATGGATTACAGAGAATTGTTCCTGTGTCTAGCTGCTGTTATTGTGCTCAGAATTATGAGAGCGTATGCACAGGGGGATATGGAATTATTCATAATGCTTATAATTGCAGCGGCATGTGGGAAAGGCAGCATTATCAGCTATTCCTGTAAACTGGTTTATGGCTCTCTTGTAACTTTCTGTGTATCTTTCGGAGTGTATATGGCTGTATATAATCTAAAGGAAAAGCTGATGGGAAGACAGCTGAAAAAAATAAAGAAGGCACCGATGGTGCCCTCAATCGCATTGTCATTTTTTATCTGTTGTATAACATGATTCGGGTGTCAAAACATGCCAATCTGATTTATGAGTGTATAACGTATTATATTTATACATATCAGCTCCGTTGTCCGAAGCAAGATGTTCTAAGAGCTCTGATAAAGGTTTTCTGCGTTCGCCACTGAAGAAAAGTATACATCCTTGTATGCTTTTCTTCTAAAGCAGCCTCCAGTGTGGAGGGTTAATTCTTTTAACAAGTATGTCATAAAAAATTCATATTTTTATTATATAATAAAAAATAACAGTTGTTCGGAGCGTACCAACCATTTATGTGAATCCGCAAGGTGCTTAACAGCTGCGAATAATGTAAAAAGGTATTGCAGGACATATAAAAGATAATCCGGAGGCTTAGAATCGCAATGGATAATAATCACAATATGCCGGGACAGCAAAATGATAAGCAGGAAGAACAGGAATACAGTCTGTATACAGAGAAAATAGTAAGAAAGCCCGGAAGTAGAATTAAAAGAGCAGTGAAGCATATAGCAAAGGTTGTTGGCTCGGCTGTGCTTTTTGGAGTTGTTGCGGGTCTGGTGCTGTCGGTAGTCTATCCTACTGCCAAAAAGTTCGTAGGGGATGCAGAACCCACAACGAGGCAGGGAACGGTAATACCAACGGACAGTCAGACGGAGGAGCCCGCAGATGATTCATGGGCATATTCTGACACCGAAACAGGGGAACCTGAGAGCAGTGCTGCTGTACAGAATGAGAGCAATTACAACACAGGCGAGAGTGGCAGTGAAGGTATATCCGGGGAAAATGGAGGTAATGCCACAGAGAATACAGCGGAAAATGCAGATAATCATGTGATTGACCGGGAAGAGCTTGAGTCATTGGTCGATGATAGGATAGATCATGCATTTACCATGTATAAACCGGGAATGTCCGAATTGGATTCGTTATATAGCGGCTTGAGGACAGTTATAAATGATGTAAATAAGTCAATAGTGTCGGTAGAGGTTTCGTATGACGGGGTTAACTGGGATTATATCTCAGACACCGGGATAATGGGCTTCATTGCAGCGGATGACGATGAATACTTTTATATTTTGACAATCAAGGAATTCGTGGAAGAAAAATATCTTTCAGTTATATTTAATGATGGAACAGTTGCGCAGGGAACATATATTACAGGCGATATGACAACCAATCAGGCTATAGTAGCTGTAGACAAGAGTGTATTTGGCGGTAAGGTGCCTGAGAATGTTAAGACGGCGGTACTTGGCAATTCCTATGTGGTGCAGCAGGGTGACAAGGTTATGGCAATAGGTAATATATACGGGCAGAGCGATATGGTGGTGTACACAACAGCTACATCCGTCAAAAAGAGTGTGGTTGACACTGATTGCAGCTATCGGGTGATAAGCACGGATATTTTATCGGGAGATGCTGACAGCGGAATTATAGTTAACACAAAGGGAGAGATTGTGGGTATAATTCCATACCATAATGAAGCAATTTCCGGGGAAATTATCAATTCTTATGGTATTTCTGAATTAAAACGCTTGATTGAAAGGCTGATTAATGGTAAAGTAACGCCGTATATGGGTGTCATCCCACAGACCGTGACTTCAGTCATGAAGGATGTATATGGCATGCCGGATGGAGTATATGTTAACCTTGTTGAGAGAGATTCACCTGCTTTTTACGCAGGTATTCAGAGTGGTGATATCATAACTTATATCGGAAAAGAGAGTGTTATGACTTCAAGGGCGCTTCAGAATATTCTGTTTATGACAGATGCGGGTACGGAGTTAACTGTATATATAAGCAGACCTGGTAAGGATGGCTACCGTAATATTGAAATAACGCTGGTATTGGGTTCAGAGTAACCCATATCCGAAGAATTTATAATTGATGCGATTGTGTCCATGAGAATGTAAGCGTGAAAGAGGTATCATAATAAAAGAGGATAGATTTACAGTTCGGATTTATCATGGATTTTTGTGACAGGTCGCTTAGAAATGAGGATTATATGAGATATATTGACAGCCTTCACGAAGGCGAAAGAGTTACAAGCATATATATGTGTAAGCAGAAGAATGCCGCCACAACCAAGAACGGAAAGCCTTATGAGAATGTTCTTTTGCAGGACAGAACAGGAACCCTTGACGCTAAGATATGGGAGCCTAATTCCATGGGAATAGAGGAGTTCGAGGCACTTGATTTTGTCGAGGTTCAGGGAGAAATTACTGTTTTCAACGGTGCGATGCAGATGAGCATTAAGCGTGTGCGCAAGTGTGCCGAGGGTGAGTTCGACATGAAGGATTTTCTCCCTGTCAGCTCACGGGATATAGGGGAAATGTATGCAGAGCTTATGACACTCAAGAACAAGGTGGAAAATACATATCTTCGCAGACTGTTAGACAGTTTTTTTGTGGATGACACGGAGCTTATAAAGAATTTCAAGTTTCATTCGGCAGCAAAGTCGGTTCACCATGGATTCGTAGGAGGTCTGTTAGAGCATACACTTGGCGTTACTAATTTATGTGACTGTTTTGCAGATAGGTATCCTATGCTTAACCGCGATTTGCTGATAACAGGGGCTATGCTTCACGATATAGGTAAGCTCAAGGAGCTTTCGGATTTCCCTTCTAATGATTATACAGATGATGGACAGCTCTTAGGTCATATTATAATAGGTGTTGAGATGATAGGAAAGAGTGCTGATAAGATAGAAGGCTTTCCTGCGAAGCTTGAGGCAGAGCTTAAGCACCTGATTGTGTCACATCACGGAGAATATGAATACGGCTCACCGAAGAAGCCTGCTATTATGGAAGCATTTGCACTGAATTTTGCGGACAATATGGATGCAAAGATGGAGACACTTAAGGAATTGCTATCAACACCGCAGGCACAGACCGGCGAGTGGTTGGGCTTCCAGAAGATGCTTGATACAAATGTGAGAAAGACGCTGGTATGATTAGCAGGAGTATAGCAGGCAGCCGCTAAGAATTTGCCGGAGAAGCCGGAAAAGAAATCGGTATGATTTTATGCCGGTGCTGATTCTGTGATTGAAATGATGTTGGGGTCAAAACATGCCAACTTAATTTACGAGTGTATAACGTATTATATTTATGCATATCAGCTCCGTTGTACGAAGCAAGATGTTCTAAGAACATCTAAGCTTCTTCCAAAAGTCGTGATATGCATAAATATAATACGTTATACATGCTAAGTTTATAGCACATGTTTTGACCCCAACATCATTGAAATATATTTATAATAGAAACAAGCCGGAATAAATTTTGAAGTACGAATTGAACAAATTATGGGAAAATATGTTTTTACTCTTAATTGTTTTATGCATTGTCCGGCAGTGAAATGGAGATTAAAATGGAAAAAAATCAGGAATGTATCATAAAAATAGAAGATATGTCCCTTGAAGGAGAAGGCGTAGGCAGATTAGATGGCTACGCCCTTTTTGTTAAGGATACGGTTATCGGGGACGAAGTGCGTGTTAAGATAATCAAGGCGAATAAGACCTACGGCTATGCAAGGCTGATGGAGGTGATAACACCTTCATCATACCGTGTCACCGCCAGATGTCCTATTGCAAGACAGTGCGGAGGCTGTAATCTTCAGGAGCTCTCCTATGATGAGCAGCTTGATTTTAAGCGCACAGTGATAGAGAAAAATATAAGAAGAATAGGCGGACTTACAGATGTGAATGTGCAGCCTGTTATCGGGATGGACGAGCCGTTCTTCTACAGAAATAAGGCACAGTTCCCTGTGGGAGAGGACAAGGACGGAAATATTAGAATCGGTTTCTACGCAGGACGTACCCATTCCATAATAGAGACACCGACCTGCTTTATCGGTGCACCAATCAATGAGCCTATTGTAGGTGCGGTACGTGAATTTATGACAGAAAATAACATAAGACCGTACAATGAGGCGGCACATTCAGGTGTGATAAGGCATATTCTGATTCGCTGTGGTTATACCACAGGAGAGATTATGGTGTGTCTTGTCATCAACAAGAATAAGCTTGCTTGCGCTGCCGGGCTGGTTGATAGGCTGCTTGCGCTTGATTTTTCACAGCTTAAAGGCAGTGAGCTTATGAAGGGGAGCTGGCATATAAGCAGCATTATGCTGAACATTAACACGAAGAATACCAATGTTATACTTGGGAATGAATGTAAAACACTGTGGGGAAATCCTTATATTGAGGATTACATCGGTGAAGTCAAGTATCACATATCACCGCTCTCATTCTATCAGGTGAACCCGGTTCAGACAAGAAAGCTCTATCAGACAGCACTTGACTATGCAGGACTTACCGGAAATGAGGTTGTGTGGGATCTATACTGCGGAATAGGAACAATATCACTTTTCCTTGCCAGACAGGCAAAAAAGGTCTACGGTGTTGAGATTGTTCCGCAGGCAATTGAGGATGCAAAACAGAACGCTATCCTAAATAACATAGACAATGCAGAATTTTTCGTAGGAAAGGCAGAGGAGGTTCTGCCTGATTTCTATGCGAAGGAGAGTGCACGCCTTGGCAAAAAACTGACAGCGGATGTCATTGTTGTAGACCCGCCGCGCAAGGGCTGCGATGAGACTCTTCTAGCCACAATGATTCAGATGGAACCGGAGAAAATCGTGTATGTGTCCTGTGACAGTGCGACACTTGCAAGGGATTTAAAGTATCTGTGTGGAAATGGATATGAGGTTAAAAAATGTATCGGATGTGATATGTTCCCGATGACGGGGCATGTGGAGACAATAGTTGCACTACATCGGACAGATTCGTAAAAATCCTTGATTTGTGCGAAGGCAACGAGGAGAGTTCCGGAGAAATAACTGGCTGTAAAGCCAGTGTTTATGAGGAATTCGACGACTGCCCGCGAGTCGAAAAGTATGTAAAACTTTTCGACTTCCGGCACTTTGAGAGGTTTTTCAGGTTTGACCAGAGTGACCGGAAAACATACAAAAAAGCAATTTCCGACGGTGTAAATGTGTCGGTTGTATTGGATAGTGTGTGTGGAAACACATCAAAGTCAAAATAATATCATCATCATTCAACTAAATAAAAGTAGCGTGAGAGACCGTTCATTTTCAAGAAAATTGAAAGTGAGCGGTCTTTCTTTTGGTTAAAGGAGTTCGATTTCGTGAGTAACGATTATATGCGTTGATGAAAGGAGCGATTGTATGGAAACGATTAAGAATGTATCTATCAGCGAATTGCATAGTTTTAGGAATCACCCGTTTAAGGTAGAGAACAATACGGAATTATGCGAGCTGATGAGAAGTATTGAAAAGGAAGGTGTGCTTGTGCCGCTTCTGGTGAGGACGAATCCTTATGGAGATGGATATGAGGTCATATCGGGACACCGAAGAAAGGAAGCAGCTCTATGGGCTGGGGAAACAGAGGTTCCTGTTGTCATAAGAGAGCTTGATGATGACCAGGCAGTTGTGGCGATGGTGGATTCGAATCTGCATCGGGAGAATTTAAAGCCCAGTGAGAAAGCATTTGCCTATCGAATGAAACTGGAGGCAATGAAGCATCAGGGGAAAAAGGTATTGACAGATGATATAACTTTGGCTCAAGTTGAACCGAGGTCTGCCAAAAAGGACACAGGGGATGTTTTTTATGGTGCTATGCGAAGTAACGAGTTACTTGCAAAGCAGGCAGGGGAGAGCGTGGCTCAGATTAAAAGATATATCCGCCTTACCAATCTTATTCCTAAGATTTTGAATATGGTGGACGAAGGAAAGGTTGCTTTCACGGTAGCTGTGGAGCTTTCATATCTGAAGGAAGAGGAGCAGTACGAGCTTCATGCCATTATGGATTTGGAGCAGTGTACCCCATCATTATCTCAGGCGTGTCGTTTGAAGGTAATGAGCCAGCACGGAACATTGGATATGGATGCGATTTGTATGGTTTTGGAGGAAGAAAAGCCAAATCAGCGGGAGCAGATAAAGCTTCGTGCAGATGCATTGGCAAAGTATTTCCCAGAGGATTATACACCAAAGCAGAAGACGGATTTAATCGAACAGCTTCTGAAGGAGTGGTATGAGAAGCAGGAATACAGCAAGCAGGAAAGCCTTGGCAGCAGTCGTGGCAGAGCAAGATAAAGGAATGGAGGTAGTAGCGATGAGCAGAGAATTATCAACTTATGAAGCAATGGGTGGCACTTATACAGAGGCGGATGGAGTGTTTTATCCGAATATTGTGGTTTCGGAGGAAGCAGATGTGTGGATTGGAAAATATGGTCTGTTATGGATAGATTATATGAAATCCAATCATGCAGAAAGGTACAGGCACCATATTCGTATGGGAACCTTGAGTGCCAGAGCTTTTGAGCTAAATGAAGAGGCTTATGAAATGCTGGAAGGAATCGTGAGTCAGTATCTGGCAAAGCATAAGCCACAGCATTCAGCTTCCACAATGGAAATGTGGAAGCTTCGGGAACAGGCAAAACAAATGGCGGAAGAGATCGTGTTAAGCGACATTGTTCGCCAGTATCATTAGAATTTGGAGGATTTTAGTATGAGAGAGATTAGAGAATACAATATGAACGGAACTATTATTTTGGGCGTGGATAATGGTTATGGCAATGTGAAAACCGCCCACAGAGTATTTCCTACCGGAATTGTGAACTGTGACAGTGAACCGGTGCTGAGTAAGGAGTATATCGAATATGAGGGTGCTTATTATATTATTGGTGAAGGTCACAAGGGCTTTGTTGCAGACAAGCAGGAGGATGATGATACTTATATTCTGACTCTTGCAGCGATTGCAAAGGAGCTTGAGGCAAGAGGTCTTACAGAGGCTAGAATTCATCTAGCGGTGGGACTTCCTTTGAAGTGGGTACAGGCGCAGAGAGACAGCTTTAAGAAGTATCTGACCAGAGAAAGATATGTTTCCCTGAAATACAGAAAGGTGAACTATCTTATCGAAATTGTGGATTGCACAGTCATGCCACAGGGCTATGCGGCTGTTGCAGAGAATTTGAAGGATTTCAAGGGAATGAACCTGTTGGTGGATATTGGCAATGGTACAATGAATGTTATGTATTTGAATAACGGCAGACCGATTGAAAGTAAGTCGTGGACAGAAAAACTGGGTGTGAATCAATGCTTTATCCGTATTCAGAATCGAATAATGGATAGGACCGGAACAAAATTACCAGATGAAATTATCAATGATTTCTTAAGATATGGCGATGCGGATGTAAGTGAGTCATATTTATCAGCAATGAAGCAGGTTGCTGAACAGTATGTACAGGAATTGTTTCAGAAGCTTCGGGATTACGAGTATAACGAAGATTTGATGAAGCTGTATGTTATGGGTGGCGGTGCCAGAATGGTGGAAATGTTTGGAAAGTACAATACAGACAGGACAACCTTTAATCATGATATTTGTGCAAATGCCAAGGGGTATGAATACTTCTGTTATATGATGCCTCGTCAGAAGAACCGAAAGTAGGTGATTGAATGGCCGTAAGAAATCATAATTTCCGCTTCAATGAGAAAAAAGAAGCGGAAAGAAAAGCGTGGCAAATTCTTCACTCAGAAGAAGTGAAGGAGGACTTCCGCTCTCAGAATGAATTTGTTATAGCTGCCATCAATGATTACTATGCAAGGCATCTTGCCCTCAAACGAGATCCCTATCTGGAATCGAGGGAGAAGGAGGATGCATTTGTAAAAGGAATTGTTGAGGCAGTAGAGCAAAAGGTACTTGATAATCTGCCGGGGGTTGGCGGGCATGTATATGATGCAACAGCAGTCTCTTTTATCCGTGTTGGGATTAAAGGGGATGGTGCCCGTACAACAACAGGTGCAGGTGCCAATGCCGCAGATGGTAGCAGGAATGCAGATGTCAGGGCAGGTATCTGCATCCGTACAAGAGTCGGATCAAAGGCAAGAGGCTATGGTTGGCAGAGATGGATGCGGAAAAAGAGATTACACCGAGGAGGATGAGAAAAAGTACCAGATAGAACCCGATATTAACGAGTTCCTTGATTTCAGTTTTTGTGGTGAATGGTAGCAGATGGCTACAAAGCTTTTGTAAATAAGAGCGAGGTAGCATCAGTTGTGAAAGAATATGTAGCCATAATTGCAGTAGGAATAAGTGGTGCCGGAAACGGCAAATTATGCAGCCAATTAAATACAGTTATTAGCTTAGTTGAAGCCATGTATCTTTCTGAAGATATGTGGCTTTTTTCTGATTTTGCTAAAGATAGATTTTTATCCAGCCCTCGTATATTTAAGCGAGGGCTAAGCCTCGCAGAGCGAAATACACCCATCGCACAAAACTTCGTTTTGTACTCTGTGTATTTCGCGATTGCATCGAGCTATTACGCCGGATACGGCAACGGGTTCGTAAACGGATGCCTATGCATCCACTCACATTAAGCATTAGAAGGGAGATGATTAGGATGCCGAGAAATTCATTTGTGCAGATGAATAAGCTGACCAATGTGTCAGGCAGAATTACTTATATTTCAAGTAAGGCAAAGCAGGAGAATTTGTATGCTACTTATTCTACGATTCAGGAGCGGAGTTTCTGGAGAGAACTGGCGAAATGTAACCAGGAAAGCTTTCGACAGAGTGGGACAGAGGGAAAGTGTATTGAGGCAAGGGAACTGATTATAGCGTTGCCGGAGTCCTTTGTATACTATGAGCCGGAATATTTGCTTAGGCGATTTACAGACCATTTTAAGCAGAATTATAAGGTGGAATGTATCTCAGCACTGCATCATAACAAGCGAAAGACCAATTATCACATTCATTTGATATTTGCAGAGCGTCAGCTTTTGGATAAACCAGTCGAAAAGATTGCTACTAGAAATATGTTTTATGACGAGAAAGGTAGACATAGGCGTACCAAGAAGGAAATCCTGGATGAAACCGGGAACATCCGTAAGAGGTGCAAGGTTATCAAGAAGGGGGAAGTGTATGAGCAAAATCTTTTTACCAAGAAAAACGAGCTATTTAAGGCTGACGGATTCTTAGATGAGGTGAAGCATTTATATACGGAGCTGATTAATGTCTGTGCCATAAATGAGGAAGATAAACTTCATGTATTTGATAGGAACGGAATGTATCTTGTTACCAAGAAGATTGGTAAAAACAATCCCAAGGCGGCAGAGATAGAGGCTGACAATATGGAGCGTGTAAGATGGAATCAGACTGTGGACAGAGCATTGATTTCAGGTGTTGCCGAGGAGGATATCTTGGGAGTGAAGAGAGAAAAGATTTCGGAGGAAGTTAAGCGTTCCATCGAATTATATGGGAATAATCCGTCGTTTCTGGCTGAAATTATCAGACTTGCAATTAAGGCATTGGAATTGCTGATATCCAAGGTATTACTTGCGGCAGCTAAAGTGGTTGAAAGAGTTGTGGATAATGTTCATGAGACGGTTGTAGAGAAAGAGACCACAGTATTGATTGAGGAGCCTGAGCAGGCGGTTGTGGTACAGGAAGAGATACAACTTCCTAAGAAGCCGGAGGAACCATTATTGTTGTCTAAGTATCCGGTGATTATGGAACTGGATGCAGAACTGAAACGTAGGAATAAAGAAATCTTTGCTATTGAACAGGAGTGTAGCAATCTGGAAATTGAGCTGTCTGAATGTACAGGAGTATTTAAGAAAAAGCAGAGGAAGGAATTGCAGGAGAGAATTTCGCTTTTGGATAAAAAGGCGGAGAAGATGAAAACAGAACTTTCAAGGGTGCTTCAAGATGCCGGATATGCTAATGCTGCGGAATTCTTTACAGAACTCTTTGCGTTGCGTGAGGAGAAGCGGAAGTATGAGGAGGCTTGTAAGGAATGGCAGCAAGAATGTGTTAAGGCGGGGATTGAGGCGACGAAGTATAGTCAGTATTATGAAGAAGTGGTTCGGGTTAGCACGAACATGAGTCGATAATATAAATATGGGTAAGTAAAAATACTTACCCATATTTATAGATGATTATACGCCAAAATGTGGTATAATATTATAAGAGAATTTGTCGAATAAGGTAGATATATTTTCTAACATAATATAAGAGAGTTACTAAAATTAGCAACTAAGAAAGGATGAGTATATGGAAAAGTGGAAGAAACGTTACATTGTTATTACTGCCATCATATTTGCTATAACATGTGTCGCAACTGTTCTTTTTGCGTATAATGTTAACCAGCTTTCTTTAGGAATGGTTGAGGTTATAAAAACAATACTAAGTTCAATCTTTTTATTGATAGCAGTGGCTATGATAGTATATTTTGTTATCTGTGGAATTTTTACTATGAAACGGGGTATCCGTAATATTAAGAAGTGCGATGATGAGCTTTTTAAGAAAATTGATCAATATAAAAAATGTTGGGGTGAAGACAAACATTATTATATTAAGCAAATTCAAATAATAAACCTTTACTATGAAAAGGGCGGAAAAGTTGATGAGCTTGTGAAAAACAAAGAAATAGAAAGATTGTATGCACGTGCAGACTTTCTTTTGATTCAAAATTCTTTGTTTGATAATTTGATAACATGCTTCTACTCGTTAGTTATATCCGTCATTGCATCATTTGTATGTCAAATGATGGAGTGTGAAAGTGTATTGCTTATGTTTGTATGGATGGTAACAATATTGCTTTCTTTCTTTGGAATTATTTTGTCAAGATATGCTGAAAAGGGACAGGCTGGATCATATAGATATTATATTGATGAATATGAAAGAGACTTGTTGTTACAAAAAATAACGGACTTAGAGAGGAAATTAACGATTACTGGTGATGATGAACAAATTTTAGAAACGAAGCAGATTGTAATAAATGAACTTATTCGTATTAGACAAAAGAAAAAACTAAAAAAACAAAAAGAAAAATTAGAGACTGATATAAAGCAGGTAGGACAATTGGATTTATGTATAGGTGATTATAATACATGCTATATTCAAAAAATTTATATAAATGGAGTGGCGGGGTGCTTGGTTTATGACCGAGAAAAGGGTATAGAAAATAATTACATAGGTGAATTGAATTTGATAAATCAAGAGTATTCAATATTATATCAAATATTGAATAGATATGACCTTATTTCGTATTGTGAAAACGAAAAGTAGAAGTTCAAGGGAAGTAATGCTTCTTTTTGATTTGTATTAGATTTTTATAATAAAAGGATTGGTAAAATGATGGTTAGAGAAGCAAATAAAGATGATATAGATGAAATATTACAGTTATACCTATATCTTCACGAAGACAGGGTTCCTGAAAATTCAGAGTATTTACGAAATACATGGGATAGTATCATTAGTGACAGGAATCATCGTCTTATTGTGTGTGAAGTGGAAGGGAAACTTGTGGCATCTTGCGTATGTGTGATTATTCCTAATCTTACAAGGGGTGTGCGTCCATATGCATTTGTAGAGAATGTGGTGACACACGCAGATTATCGTAAAAGGGTTATGCTACGAGTTGTTTGGATTTTGCAAAGCAGATTGCTAGGGAGAATAATTGTTATAAGATGATGTTGCTTACTGGTTCTAAAGAAGAGTCTACATTGAATTTTTATCGAAAGGCAGGGTATAATAGTTCGGACAAAACGGCATTTATTCAGTGGATAAATATGGAGGAAAATTAATTGAATATAGAAAATAGTAAAATTGAAGAGGTGGCTACATTAGGAGAATATATACACCATTTTAATGTGCATTACAACATATTGCTAAGAAGGTATCAATGTTTTGTAGAAATAGATGAGCCACTGAATAATGATATAGATATTTCTACATATTTTGATATGATTATTATTCAGTTGCGTGCTATGTGTATTGAAAGTCCTAAGTTGAAAAATAATTATACGGCACAAATTCTATTAAGGAAAATTGGAGAACACGAATTAGCTGATAGAATAGACACAATGTTAGATCAACCATTCATAGCTGGAAGTGATATGACGGTTAGAAAAGCCATTAAAATTCTTGCGGATGGATTTATTTGTCATTATGATAATTTTGATGGTCCAGCTGCAGAGACATGGGGCATGGCGTTGGTGATTGAAAAGAGATTAAGAAATCCATATGACAAGATAAATTTAAAATATATTATGGAAGTGTTGATGGGATGTATAGGAGAAGGGCTTACTTTGGAGTAGTATAATATGCGGTAAGTTTTCTACTAGATAAAAATGATTTAATGATGAAAAAAGACAGATTATACGCATTAACTTTATATTTGCTTAATCACGGAAAAACATCTGCTTCGGATCTGGCAAAGCATTTTGAAGTATCTGTGCGGACGATTCAAAGGGATATCGATGCTTTGTGTCAGGCTGGCATTCCGATTTGTGCTTTTACCGGTACAAATGGTGGATATGAAATTCTAAGTGATTTTAAAATGAATAGTCAGCTTGCATCGAATGATGAATATGCCTATATTGCAACTGCGATAAATGGATTAAAAACGGTTACTAATAATCCGGTGGCTGATGATATTTACGAGAAAATAACAGCCATATCCAAGAACAGTAATATAGGTATGATTTTGGATTTTTCTGCATTAAGAGAAGGTGATGAGAAATTGCTTCAAACTTTACAGTCTGCAGTTAAGAATAAGAAAGTGGTTAGATTTACATATACAAATAATGGTGGAGAAACAAGACAACATTGTGTAGAACCGATAGCGGTTATTTACAAATGGTACGCTTGGTATATGTTGGCTTATAATACGGCGAAACAGGATTATAGAACATATAAGCTGGTTCGAATGGAAGATGTTTGCATAACGGAAGATGAATTTTCCAATGAGCACAAGTCGGCACAGGATATTTTAAATGATTGTGACAATTCCTATCAGGGAAAGGACATATCCACAAGAGTTCGGATGCGATGCTGTGGAAATGCGATACACAGAATAAAGGAATATTTAAACGGACAGCTAATAGAAACATGTGATGATGGTAGTGCTATTATGGAGATTCATATTGTAGAGAAGGAACAATGGTGGATAGGTGTTGTTTTGTCACAGGGAAAAGAAGTCGAGATTATAGAACCGGAGCACATAAAAGAACGGATTATTAATAGTGCAAAAGATATTCTTTTTTTATACGATAAACTATGACATATAGGTGTCGTGATTTGTGTGAGATAATGTATATGAAGTTATTTAATGTTTAACAAATTACGATATGGAGGTTGATGAGAAGATGGGTATTGATGTATATGAACAAATTCCTGTTATGGAAAGTGAAGTGTTTCTGCTGAGAGAAATTGAGGATGGTGACGCAGAGGATTTGCTTAAGGTATATTCCGATAAGGATGCAGTACCGATTTTTAACAGTGATAATTGTGTGAATGGTTTTTACTATACTTCAATTGAAGAAATGAAGGATACCATTGCGTTTTGGAAAAGAGAATACCAAAGCAGATATTATGTACGCTGGACAATTATTGATAAAAGTGCCAACTGCGCAATTGGTACGATAGAGCTGCTTAATCGAAAGGCAAAGGATTATTTTAATAATTGCGGATTGCTCCGACTTGACTTAAGAAGTGATTATGAGAAGCAGGATACAATAGAGGATATTCTTGGTATTATTATTCCTGAAACGAGAGATATGTTTGCTTGTGAAATGATTGCTACTAAGGTAGTTTCAATTGCCCAAGAGCGTATACAGGCTTTAGAACATATGGGATTTTCTTTATCAGAAGAATCGTTAATAGGGCATAATGGAACAAAGTACGATTCCTATTATGTTCGGGAGGTGTAGGGAATGGCTTTTGATTTTAAAAAGGAATATAAAGAATTTTATATGCCTAAGAATAAACCTGAAATAGTCAATGTTCCGGCGGCTAATTATATTGCTGTCAGAGGGAAAGGTAATCCGAACACTCTGGATGGCGAGTACCAACAGGCAATAAGTATATTGTATGCTGTTGCATATACTTTGAAGATGAGTTACAAAACGGATTACAAGATAAAAGGATTTTTCGAATATGTAGTTCCACCCTTGGAAGGTTTCTGGTGGCAAGACAATGTAAGAGGCGCAGACTACGGGAATAAGGACACATTTAACTGGATTTCTGTTATTCGATTACCTGACTTTGTAACAAGAAAGGATTTTGAGTGGGCGGTAGATACTGCGACCAAAAAGAAAAAGTTAGACTGTAGCAAAGCAGAATTTTTGACGATTGACGAGGGTTTATGTGTTCAGATTATGCATATAGGACCATTTGATAATGAACCAGAGTCAGTAGCGATTATGGATGCGTTTCTGGAAGAGAATGGATATGAAAATGATATAAATGAAAATCGGTTACATCATGAAATATATATGTCTGATGCAAGGAAGGTTGCGCCAGAAAAGTGGAAGACAATAATTAGACATCCGATTAAGAAAATTAATCAGAATGCATAGGCTATAAATTAGAGGTGTGTTAAAAAGTGGAGCATTTTTTCAAAAAGTTCGTCAAAGGTGATATTTGATTGGCTATGAACAATATCATAGTCAGTCAACTAAAAAGTAGCGTGAGAGACCGTTCATTTTCAAGAAAATTGAAAGTGAGCGGTCTTTAGTAACCGCCTCATAGTGGGTACTCCCACATAAATATACCGCTCTGCAGAGCGGTATATTTCAGGTTTATTTTCTGCAATCTGATGGCAGTTTGTCTGACCACGGAAGCGAGTGTATGAAACTTTTTCTGTAAAAAGCTGTTAAACAACAGGTCTTCTATGATAAAATATAATTCATAGGAGGCCTATTATTATGGCGAGAGAAAAGAAACCGGTACACAGAGTACAAATGACAGAAGGAAAAAGAAACATCATCCACCAGCTTCTTGAGGAGTACGATATTCAAACAGCTGAAGATATTCAGGATGCTCTTAAGGATCTGCTTGGAGGCACAATCAAGGAAATGATGGAAGCTGAGATGGATAATCATCTCGGATATGAAAAATCACAGCGCTCTGACAGTGATGATTACCGTAACGGCTACAAGGAAAAGCAGGTAAACAGCAGTTACGGAAGCATGAAGATTGAGGTTCCGCAGGACCGTAAATCCACTTTTGAACCACAGATAGTAAAGAAGCGCCAGAAAGACATTTCAGATATTGACCAGAAGATTATCTCAATGTATGCCAAAGGCATGACCACAAGGCAGATATCCGATACCATTGAGGATATATACGGATTTGAGACCTCGGAAGGCTTCATTTCCGATGTCACAGACAAGATACTGCCGCAGATTGAGGACTGGCAGAACCGGCATTAAAGAAGCCATTGCTGCCGCATTTCCTAAAACGGAGTATCAGCGCTGCATAGTGCATCAGGTCAGAAACACATTGAAGTATGTACCTGACAAAGACCGAAAAGCATTTGCTGCGGACTTAAAGACCATTTACCATGCCTCTGACGAAGAGAAGGCTCGTCAGGCACTTGACCGTGTTTGTGCAAAATGGACTGAAAAATATCCTAATTCGATGAAGCGCTGGTATGATAACTGGGATGACGTCACTCCTATTTTCAAGTTTTCACCTGATGTCAGGAAGGTCATTTACACAACCAATGCCATTGAAAGCCTGAACTCCACATACCGCAGGCTTAACCGTCAGAGAAGCGTATTTC
>OGFI01000432.1_pt1 | contig 33721 bp, 28 predicted proteins | sample 1570901 | NCBI WGS metagenome assembly OGFI01 (sample SAMEA2582018, study PRJEB24529) | metagenome | biome: Human gut stool | place: China | collected 2011 | reverse complement strand
CTGCCAGCGACAACAAGCGGAAGCGCTCCTGAAAACAAACAGTTCTATTTTTTATATTTCTATACACTTTATAGGCATGCAATTAACATAACCTGCGAAAATCCGTAACACCACTCACAAGCGGCACTACGCTAGTTAGCCTCCGGTTTAAGAAACCTTGAGTGTGAATTTCTGAATTTCTTTTTCCGTGCTCACTTTTTCGATCACCGCACCCAAAGAAGCCAGCTTGGATTCAAATTCTTCATATCCACGTTCAATATAGTAAATATCATCTACAACTGTAATACCTTCTGCTGCAAGACCTGCAATGACAAGTGCTGCGCCCGCACGAAGATCCGGTGCGTTCACTCTTGCTCCGGTGTATTTTTCAGTTCCATTGATGATTGCAATATTGCTCTCTACTTTAATATTGGCACCCATACGTGTCAATTCGTCTACATATTTGAAACGGTTCTCAAAAATACTCTCAGTAACCGTGCTTGTTCCCTCGGAAATTCCAAGAACAACTGCCATCTGTGGCTGCATATCTGTCGGGAAACCAGGGTATGGAAGTGTTGTCACCTGTGTATGATGAAGCGGTTTGGACGCAACAACACGCACTGCATCGTCAAATTCTTCCACCTCACAGCCGATTTCCAAAAGCTTTGCTGTGGTTGCCTCTAAATGCTTTGGAATCACATTCTTTACTGTAACATCGCCTTTGGTTGCGGCTGCCGCAAACATAAAGGTTCCTGCTTCAATCTGATCCGGGATAATGGAATACTCGGTCTTATGGAGTTTTTCCACACCTACGATCCTGATAACGTCGGTTCCTGCACCACGGATCTGTGCACCCATGCTGTTCAGGAAATTCGCAACATCAACCACATGTGGTTCTTTTGCTGCATTTTCAATAATGGTCTTTCCCTCTGCCATGGAAGCTGCCATCATAATATTAATGGTTGCTCCGACCGATACTTTATCCAGATAAATATGGGTTCCGGTCAGTTTTTCTGCGGATGCAAGGACAAGTCCATGCTTGATATCCACATGCGCACCTAATGCACTGAATCCCTTTAAATGCAGGTCAATCGGGCGGCTTCCGATATTACATCCACCCGGAAGTGCCACCTCTGCTCTTTTATATTTTCCTAACAAAGCACCGATCAGATAATAAGATGCTCTGATTTTTCTGATATACTCATTGTCAACATTAAAATCACGGATAAAAGATCCGTTGATCTTAACGGTATGAGCGTCAATCCGGTCTACTTTTGCTCCAATCTCCTGGATTGCATTTAATAATACATTTATATCTCTCACATTTGGGAGATTCTCTATCGTAACAGTTTCATCCGTCATTACTGCTGCAGAAAGGATTGCCAGTGCCGCATTTTTCGCTCCGCCAATCTCAACTTCTCCAACCAAAGGATTTCCACCTTTAATCACATACTGTTCCATATTACACCTCTATGAACATTTTCGTCCCGCCTGCCATCAACTTACAGACTTATCGAATGGTTGCATACAAACACATTATTATAGTAACCATTGTATCTTTTTGTCAAGCGGTTCTTTTTCTGATTATAACATTACTGACCAATATAATTCAATGGATTTACCGCAACTCCATTGATGTATATCTCGAAATGAACATGTGGTCCTGTCGATCTTCCTGTGCTTCCGCTCAGTGCAATGCTCTGTCCCTGTTCTACCCACTGTCCTGCTGATACCAGTAACTTACTGTTGTGGGCATAGCGTGTCATTCTGCCATCCGGATGACTGATGACAACATTGTTACCATATCCTTTGCTGTAACCGGCACTGACAACGGTTCCTGCGCTGGATGCGTAAACAGTTGTTCCTACCGGGCAGCCCCAGTCAACACCTTTGTGCATTCTTCCCCAGCGGCGTCCGAAACCAGATGTAAAATGTCCGCCTGCCAAAGGTTTGATATACGTTGGCGGTGTGATCGTTCCCTGCTCAATGATCGCTGGTGTTGATTCTACCATAATGGTCTGATGTGCAAGCTCTCTTGCTACTTCGATTCCATTTTCATAGGTAACGATATCGTTGCGCTCTCTGTGTCCGGTCGTACCTTCCTGATGTACCACCTGCTTTGTCGTATACCATTCGTCATTTTTAATAATGGTCGGTTCTGCGTTGTAATCTTCCTCGTAAACCTCACCCTTTTTGATACGAAGGCTTAAGTCCGGTTCCGGTACTGCAATGATGATTTCCTGTCCCGGGTAGATTCTTACATCTGCATTGTCAAATCCATTTAACGTCATGATATTCGCTACAGTTGTATCATGATCCATGGCGATCACAGAAAGTACATCACCACTCTCTACTACATATATTTTATTCGTTTCTTTTTCTTTTGTTACTTCCTCTACCTGTGTTTCCACATCCGACAGTGCATCCTCGGCAATATATTTTTCGTATACTTCTACACTCTCTATAAATTCTATATCCAGTGTTCCGGTCTCGTAACTGTCGTCTTTTGGATTTGCCATGGCATATTCCAGCTGGTAAGTAAAAGCACCATTTACACCACCGGACACCTGATCTGCCAATGTTTCCTCCGGGATCACTTCTGTGTCCTCTTTTGGATCAACCGTCACTAACTGCGCACTGTAGATACCGCTTATATGTCCTTCTTCTTTCGAAACCTGTGTTGTAAACTGTCCCTCTGTGTCAGCCTCATTTTTGACTGTATTTAAAAATTCTGTCACTTCGTCCATACTTTTGAAATTGCCGCGATAGCCTTCGATTGCCACCGTATAGGCTCTCACCTGCGTTTCAATTTCTGATACTCTCATTTTTTCCTTTAAGGCTTCTTTTAATGCATCTTCTGTGAATAGTGGGGTAAACCAATCATTGGCTTTGCTGGAAGAATATTCATAATCCATGCACACAGGATCTGTGCTCTCTGCCGCAAGTTCGCGCCTCACTTCATGTACTGCTTTATCTACATCTACGTGTACCGCAACATTTCCAATTAATTCACCATTAAAATAAACCTGCTGATATTTCTGTCCGATTGTTATCTTTTGTGAAACCGCAAAAAACAATAAGACCAAAAATAGACCCGCTATCACGAGCAGTTCTATGATAACTTTTTTCGTCAACTTTATTTTTTGCATTTTGCTTCATTCCTCAAACTTAAAATTTTATCAATGGTCTGCTCCACATTCAGACCGTATTCATTTACAACGACATCCGCATATTTTTCATATAACGGAACACGCTCCTCATACAGATCTTTTAAAGTCTGTCCGTCTCTTAAAACAACACCGCGCCCCTTGATGTCGCTTAATCTCTTATCCAGTTCTTCATACGGAAGCTGTAAATAGATCACCGTTCCGATACTTCTTAAATGCTCCATTGCCTCTTTGCCGTAAACAACGCTTCCGCCTGTGGCAATGATCGAATGTTCCACCATAAGCGAGCTGTTCACACGGTTTTCCACCTCGATGAAACCGTCTGTTCCTACTTCTTCAATAATCTCTTTTAACAGTTTGCCTTCTTCCTTCTGGATCACAAGGTCTGCATCTATAAATTCATATCCCAATACCTTCGCAAGAATGACACCCACAGTGCTTTTTCCTACGCCAGGCATTCCGATCAGTACGATATTGTCTTTTTTCATTGTTTCGGATTCCTCTTACTGTTTATGTAAAATGCTTATTTTATCAGCATTGCGCGTTTTGCATACAAACGCGCGGGTCTTCGCCTTATTTTTTAGGATAACATAAACGCCCGCATTTCACAAGAAAAAACAGGATAACCATTGAACCGATATGATTCCCTGATTATCCTGCATGTCTGTATTTTTACTGAACAGACTCTGTGCCATCCACTGACTCAGTATTCTCTGTCACTGCATTGTCTGCTGCTGTGTTATCTTCTGCTGCCTCTGTGGATTCTACCGTTGTTGTGAACAAGTTATCAAATGTAACTTTTTCCCATACTTTTTCATTTAATACCCACTCTGCGTCATCTTTCCAGCCCTGTAACACTTCATTATATAAGTCACTCTGGCGCTGGCTGATGATCTCCTGTCTGTGCTGCTCTGTCGCATCTGCATCTGTGATCTCATCCAGACGAAGTACATAGTAATAATTGTCTGTCTCTACGACGTCAGAAAGGTCTCCTTCGTTCTTAAGTCCCTCTAATGCGGTAAGCACTTCTTCATCCAGTGTAGTATTGTCTGCTGCAAATGTACCGGAAGATACGGTATATCCATACTCATCTGCGGCTGTATCAAGTGTCGTGTCTGCTGCTGCATCGTGGAATTTCTGAACTGTATCTGCAAGTTCTGCTTTCTCGTCATCTGTATATTCCTGCGTGTTTCCTTCTGCATCTTTATAACTGGTTTTCGATACATTAACATAACTATATGCACTTGTGTTGGCGTCCGCGTCACTGACATTCGTATCTGCATCCGCGATGATCGCTGTACGCATTTTACTCTGAATGGTTACTAATGTAAGGTATTCATTCACAATGTCCTCCGTTGCGCCGAGTGCATTGATTGCCTTTTCATCATTATCTGCCATAAACTGTGCAGCGGTATCTGCAATTTTTGCAGTCTCCTCATCTGTTAATGTCACTTCATAATCTGCCATATGATTCTGCAGTACATATAAGTTCTCGATCATTCCGATGACATTGCTCTTTGTGGATTCTTCCATCGTAGTACCGTTTCCATAAAGATCAGAAGTCCAGACCTCATCTCCAAAATAAGATCTGTAAAAATCATCTGCCTCTGCCTGCTGCAGACGTGCTGCAAAATTAGCAACTCCTAATTTGATCTCCTGTCCATCTAAGGTTGCGACTGTTTCATTTTTATTGATACCGCCGCATCCCACTAACATAGATGCTGCCAAGACACCGCTTACCAGCAACGTTGTAAATTTCTTTGTAACCATAATTCCTCCTAATCTATCCAAACGAATTTTGATACATGGATAGTCGCTTTTCCTATTATAGTGCTTTTTGACTGCTGCCGCAAGATTTTTCACCCTTTTTTCACAGAGTTTCCCGCATGCCACTCAAGAAAGCGTCGATCACAACTCTTACATCCACATTTTTTTCTCTGGAATTTTTCTTGAAAAAATAGGTAAAATACGGTGCTTTTGCGTCCATGACAAATTTCAGGTTATTGCCGTAAGAAGCTACAAATTCCGGTATTTTTGCCACATCCAGTTTCGCCTTCTCATAGAGTGTAAATTTCACCGTGTCGGCTTTCTGTGAAATTTCTGTCAGGTAAACCTCATGCGCAAGTGATTTTATTTTTGCAATGTAGAGCAGGTTTTCTACCGGTTTCGGCGGTTCTCCGAAACGGTCGATCAGTTCCTCTAACATTTCCTCCGTCTCTTCTTCCGTCTGGATATCTGCGATACGTTTGTAAATATCGAGTTTCTGCATTTCATTTGCGATATATCCCATTGGAATGTAGGCGTCAATGTCAATGTCGATCGTGGTGTCGAAGTTTTCTTCCTGCTTCATGCCTTTTGCCTCTTTGACAGCCTCGTTTAACATCTTGCAGTACAGATCATATCCGACCGCCTCCATATGTCCGTGCTGTTCCGCGCCAAGCAGGTTTCCGGCTCCACGGATCTCAAGGTCACGCATGGCGATTTTAAATCCACTGCCAAGCTCGGTGTACTCCTTGATCGCCGCCAGACGTTTTTCTGCCACTTCTTTTAACATTTTATCCCGCTTATACATTAAAAACGCATACGCTGTGCGGTTCGAACGTCCCACACGCCCACGGAGCTGATACAACTGCGACAATCCCATATTGTCCGCATCATGAATGATCATGGTATTGACATTGGAAATATCAAGTCCTGTCTCAATGATCGTTGTTGACACAAGCACATCGATCTCGCCGTTGATAAACTTATACATGATGTTTTCGAGTTCCGTCTCTTTCATCTGACCATGCGCATAAGCAACGTTTGCCTCCGGAACAAGCTCTGCGATTTTTGTTGCGACATCTGCGATCTCTTTTACTCGATTGTACACATAATACGCCTGTCCGCCCCTTGCAAGTTCCCTGGAAATGGCTTCCCGCACAAGTTCCTCGTTGTATTCCATAACATAGGTCTGGATTGGGATACGATCCATTGGCGGTTCCTCTAACACGCTCATATCACGGATTCCGATCAGGCTCATGTGCAGTGTCCGCGGAATTGGCGTCGCGGTCAGTGTGAGAACGTCAATATTATTTTTTAACTGTTTGATTTTTTCTTTGTGGGTAACACCAAAGCGCTGTTCCTCGTCGATCATCAAAAGTCCGAGATCTTTAAACACCACATCTTTAGATAAAAGACGGTGTGTGCCTATGATGATATCCACCTGTCCTTTTTTCAGTTTTTCTAATGTTTTCTTCTGTTCGCCCGCAGACCGGAAACGGCAGAGCAGATCAATATTCACCGGAAAATCTTTCATTCGCTGCACAAAATTATTGTAATGCTGCTGCGCTAAAATGGTGGTCGGCACTAAAAATGCCACCTGCTTTCCGTCCTGAACCGCCTTAAATGCCGCGCGGATAGCAATTTCTGTCTTGCCATAGCCGACATCCCCACAGATCAGACGATCCATGATCTTCGTGCTTTCCATATCTTTTTTGGTTGCCTCGATTGCAAGATCCTGATCCTCTGTCTCCTCAAACGGGAACATCTCCTCAAACTCCCACTGCCATACAGTATCCGGTCCGTAAGCAAAACCGCGCTCGCTCTGTCTTGCCGCATACAGCCGCACAAGATCCCCGGCGATCTCCTTGACCGCGCCACGGACTTTTGTTTTCGTCTTATTCCATTCCTGACCGCCAAGCTTATTTAACTTCGGTTTCTTCGCATCAGCACCGGCATATTTCTGGATCAGTTCCAACTGCGTCGCCAGGATATAAAGATTTCCACCACCGGCATATTCAATCTTGATATAGTCTTTTACCGTCTTATCCACTTCGATCTTCTCGATACCGCGGTAAATACCAAGTCCGTGATTCTCATGCACTACATAATCACCGATATTTAAGTCTGTAAAGCTGGCGATTTTCTCGCCCTCATACATTCTGTGGCGTTTCTTTTTCTTTTTTTCGGAGCCGAAAATGTCACTCTCGGAAATGACGACAAACTTCACCGCCGGGTACTCATAGCCTTTTTTCACCTTGCCATAGCCTGTCATGATCTCTCCCGGACTTAACACACGGTCAAAATCTTCGGAATAAAATGCCGGAAGTTCCTCGTTCATCAGATCTTCCGCAAGACGTTTTGCACGGGTTCTCGAACTCGACAGTAAGATCATGCGATATCCGTTTTTCTTATAACGCTTCAGGTCTTTCACAAGAAGCTCAAAACTGTTGTTGTACGGATTCACCGTGCGGCTCTCGATCGCCATACGCTCTGCGATGTTCAACGAATTGCACTTCATATCAAGCGCGACCAGTGCGACACAGCGCATCTGATTGATCTTTGCCAGTATCTCTTTGCAGGAAAAAAGTTCACACATCTGCCCCGGGAGAATGTATCCTTTTTCCAAACGCTGTTTCATGCTCTCGGAAAATTCCGTTTCCGTGGACTGTCCGCGCTCAACGGTCCGCACTGTCTCGTCTAAAAACAGAATGGAATCCTCTTTTTTCAGATAATCTAATAAGGAAACCCACTCCTCACAGAAATAGGAAAGATACGCATCCAGTCCCGCTGAGATGCCATATTCCATTGTTTCTTCGGCAATCTGATCCGCCATAGACTGCACCCGGCAGGCTTCCTCGGTCTTCATCTCTTTGCGGAACTTGTCTGCAACTTTTTTTGCTTCTTTCTTGATTTTCTCGACACCAGACCGGCGTTCTTCTTCCGTCAGCACCAGTTCACATGCCGGATAAATATAGACTTCCTGCAGATTCTCAATGGAGCGCTGGCTCTCCGGATCAAACGAACGGATTGAGTCCACCTCATCTCCCCACAGTTCGATTCGGAATGGATTTTCCTCCGTCAGCGGAAAAATATCTATGATTCCACCGCGCACAGAAAATTCTCCCATTGTCTCCGCCTGATAGTTTTTCTCATATCCGAGCTCCACAAGATGTTTTGTCAACTCATTTAATTCGACGATATCTCCCACGGAGATTTTTTTCACTGCCTGAATAAATTTTTCCGGGCTTGGCATTGGATTCATCAGACCGTCAAACGTAGTTATAATGGTACATTCTTTTTCCTCTGCCATCATTTTCAAGGTATTGATACGCTCCGCTGTCAGAACATTTCCACGGATATCTGACTGGTAAAAAAGAATATCTTTTGCCGGATAATAGGCTGCTTTTTTATCAAAAAAACGGTATTCCTCTAACAGTTCCTTCGCTTTCTGCTCATGAAAAGTAACAATGATTCTGTTTCCAGAACCATTGTTGACACTGTATGCAATATGCGGTTTTATGGCATCGATACAACCGGAGACCTGTATCACTCCTGTTGTTTTTTTCAGTGCCTGCTCTAACTCTTCATAACCCTGCAGTTCCTTTAAGGGTTCTGTGAACGCTTTGGGTTCTGTGAATGTTTTCACGTTGTCTGTACTCCTCTCTGCCCGGCTGATACTGCTCGCTTACTCCTGCTTTTTGCTGTTATAATCGTTCATTGCTTTGTCGACTTCACCCTGCATCATCAGGACGGCTGCATCCATTGCATGTCCGATCGCTTCCTCAACTTTTACACGGTCTTCCGTGCTGAAACGTCCAAGCACATAGTCTGCAAGATCCCAGCCCTTCGGCTTCTCTCCGACACCGACTTTGATCCGCATGAAGTTCTGCGTGCCTGTCATGGCAATAATGTTCTTGATTCCATTATGCCCACCCGCACTTCCTTTTTTGCGGATGCGGATATTGCCCGGCTCTAAGCTGATGTCATCAAAAATCACGATCAGCTCAGATTCCGGATCTAATTTGTAATAGTTGATCAGTTCTGCAACGCTCTCGCCGCTTAAGTTCATGTATGTCTGTGGCTTCGCCAGAACAACTTTCATGCCTTCGATCACGCCTTTTCCACAAAGCGCTTTGTGCTTGTTTTCACTGATACTAATATTATATTTCTCTGCCAGCGCATCCATGACATCAAAACCGATATTGTGTCTCGTCTTCTCGTACTGTTTGGTTGGATTGCCCAGTCCTACGATCAAAAACATCTCCTGTTCTCCTTCTGTTTACTATTGAATCAAGTTATTTGTTCTGTCGTCCGCGGATCACCGCAGCGGCTGCTGCAAGCTGCTCCTGATCGTTGACACCTGTGATATCTTCCGGATCTTCGAGCGCAAATGCGTCCACTTTTAAGCCTTTGTTTTTGATTATAGTAAGTGTATCCGGTAGATAGTATTCGCCCTGTGCATTGTTTGGGGTTAATTTATCCAAAGCTTCTTTCAATTCCTTTGTGTCAAAAATGTACATACCGGAATTGATCTCGTGAGACTCTAATTCTTCCGGTGATGCATCTTTATGTTCCACGCTCTTTACGAATTTTCCGTCTGCATCACGGATGATTCTTCCGTAGCCGGTCGGATCATCAACCATTGCTGACAATACGGTCACGGTGTTTCCATTTTTCTTATGATGCTCTGATAAACGTTTCAGTGTCTCTGCAGTGATGAGCGGTGTATCTCCGAATAAGATCAATGTCTGACCTTCCTCACCTAAGAAATCTCTGGCGCATTTTACTGCATGACCGGTTCCTAACTGTTCTTCCTGTAATGCAAATTTTACATTTTTATGGGAGATACTGCTTTTTACTACTTCACTTTTATATCCTACTACAAGGCAGATGTCTGTTGCGCCAGCGCCCTCTGCCGCGTCAATTGCATAATCTACAAGGCATTTTCCCTCAATGGTATGAACCACTTTTGGAAGATCAGATTTCATACGTGTTCCTTTTCCTGCTGCAAGAATGACTGCTTTTAACTGTTCCATTTTTCTATACCTTTCTATCCTTTGTTGTCTTCATTATTATATGCATGCGAAAATAGGGAGGTTTTTACTCTCCCTATTTTTATTGTATCATCCTATATTTTACAGAAGATTTTAGATTTTACAAGCGGATAAATGAATTTTGTAAAAAACGGGCCGCTATCCCCATAGCGACCCGTTCACCTGCAGTTATTATTCTTCCGCAGCCATTGTCTCCTGATACTTTTCAAGGATCAGTTTCTGAATGCGGTCTCTTGTATTGGAATTAATTGGATGTGCAATATCACGGTATTCACCGTCTGCTGCTTTTCTGCTTGGCATTGCGATAAACAATCCTTTCTCTCCCTCAATGATCTTAATATCATGTACCACAAATTCTTCATCAATGGTAATGGAAACTACGGCTTTCATTTTGCCTTCTTTTTCAACTTTTCTAATTCTAACGTCTGTAATCTGCATGATGTATTAGTCCCCCTTTTCGGTCTTCATCTAAAGCAAGTTCTTGTCACCCTGTAAGCAATCTTTCTGTCCGGCTATAAGACATACCGCTCGTTGTGTTCCGATACGATCTTAATGCCGTTCTCTCCGCAATAGTAAGTATTCGCCTTCAATGTATCGCGGCTCTCAACAATACAGTTCTCGATATGTGTATTATCACCGATGTAAACATCATTTAAGATAATGGAATTCTTGATCACACAGTTCTTTCCAACAAATACTTTCTTAAATAATACAGAATTCTCAACTTTACTGTTGATAATACATCCACTTGCGATCAGACTGTTTCTGACGTCAGATCCTGCATTGTATTTTGCAGGTGGAAGATCATCTACTTTTGAGAAAATTCCAGGTTCTTCTTTGAAGAAGTAGTTTCTGACTTCCGGTTTTAAGAAATCCATATTGGTCTGGTAATAAGAATCCACTGTTGCAATATTGCTCCAGTATTCTTTCATCTTATAACCATAGATACGCTTCATATTCTTGTAACGAATCAGAATATCGGTTACAAAATCCCATCTGCCTTCCTCGGCACTTCTCTCTAACATCTCGATCAGCTGTCTGCGGCGTACAATGTAGATACCGGTTGAGATTGTGTTAGACTGTGAAACCATAGGCTTTTCTTCAAATTCCACAATTCTTGAATCCTCATTCATGCGGACAACACCAAAACGGCTGACATCCACACTTGGGTCCATATCCTTGCACACAACTGTGATATCTGCTTTCTTCTCGATATGATAATCAAGTACTTTGTTGAAATCCAGTTTGTATACACAATCACCACTGCTGATGATTACATACGGTTCATGACGTTTTTTCAAAAAGCTGATATTCTGGTACATCGCATCTGCCGTACCGCGGTACCACCAGCTATTGTCAACGGTTACAGTCGGGTTGAACACATAAAGTCCACCCTGTTTACGTCCAAAATCCCACCATTTGGAGGAACTTAAATGCTCATTCAGAGATCTTGCGCTGTACTGTGTCAGCACTGCGACTGTCTGTACATGAGAATTACTCATATTGCTCAGAGCGAAGTCGATGCTCCGGTAGCTGCCTCCGATCGGCATTGCTGCAATTGCTCGTTTGTTCGATAATTCCTGCATGCGGCTGTTATTACCGCCGGCTAAAATAATTCCTACTGCCTTCATTCTGAGTCACCTGCCTTAATAATTACTTCACCGCTGTCAAGAATTCCTTCCGGATAATCTTCTTTTGTGGTTCTGCCGGAAATTGCAGTGTTCTTTCCGACTGAGACGTTCGACGGAATCGCGGAATCTTCTCCGATCGTCACAAGACCAAAGGAATAGATCTTCTCATTGAACTTGTTCGGTTTTTCCTCACCAACGCCTAATGTAACATTATCTCCAATGCTGCAGTTTTCAGCAATAATCGCTTTGTCGATCACGACATTCTCACCGATCTGTGTTCCCTTCATGATAATGGAATCACGGACAACGCTGCCCTTTCCGATCGTAACGCCGGCTCCGATGACTGAACTGTGAACCTCTCCGTAGATCTCAGATCCCTCTCCGATGATACTCTTCTCCACAATGCTGTCCTCGGACAGATACTGTGGCTGGATAATATCACTCTTGGTGTAGATCTTCCAGTATTCTTCATAAAGGTTGAACTCCGGGATCAGGTCGATCAGTTCCATATTGGCTTCCCAATAAGAACCAAGCGTTCCTACATCTTTCCAGTAGCCGTTGTATTCATAAGCAAACAGACGCTGCTTCTTCTCGTGGCAGTAAGGAATGATGTGCTTACCAAAATCACAGTTGCTCTGATCCTTCATTGCTGTCAGAGCTTCCTTCAATACTTTCCAACTGAATATGTAAATACCCATGGAAGCCAGATTGCTTCTTGGATGTTCCGGTTTCTCCTCAAAATCCTGGATTCGCTTATCTTCATCTGCGATCACGATACCAAAACGGCTTGCTTCCTCCAGTGGAACCGGCATCGTCGCAATTGTAACGTCTGCATTGTTTTCCTTGTGGAAATCAAGCATGACTTCATAATCCATTTTATAAATATGATCGCCTGACAGGATCAGTACATATTCCGGATTGTACTGCTCCATGTAATTCATGTTCTGATAAATCGCATTGGCAGTTCCTGAATACCACTCACTGTTATTGCTCTTCTCATATGGTGGAAGTACTGTTACACCTCCGTTATTACGGTCAAGATCCCACGGAATACCAATTCCGATATGGGTATTCAAACGTAATGGCTGATACTGTGTCAACACACCGACCGTATCAATTCCGGAGTTAATGCAGTTGCTCAATGGGAAATCGATAATACGATACTTGCCTCCAAATGCAACTGCCGGCTTTGCAACTTTTGCTGTCAGAACGCCTAAACGGCTTCCCTGACCTCCCGCTAATAGCATTGCTATCATTTCTTTTCGAATCACGTCAATCACCTCTCGTCACTTTCTAGTCAATCTGGTCCTCTTGATATTTCAAGTATATCACAACCCTTTTTCAATGTACATCATTTTACACAATTTTTTCAGAAATTTTTTCTGTTTTTTGACAATTTATACAAATATGTGTGTTTGTCCTGTTTTTTTCGTCAAAATAGCTAACGCCGAATTATCCGAAAAGAATTTGCAAAATCCGGATATATGGGTATAATGAAACTGTTTCAGTCATTCTGGAACGCTTTGTTATAAAAAGATGAAGTTTTTCATAAACTTTTTCATCAATATTCAACGAAAAACAGGCAGGTATTCATAAAATGTATAAAATTAATTTTAAAGAACCAATACACATTCACTTTATCGGAATCGGCGGAATCAGCATGAGCGGTCTTGCTGAGATTCTTTTTGAAGAACACTTCACCATTTCCGGATCTGACGCAAAAGAATCTGAACTCACCAGACACTTAGAGCATATGGGAATGCAGATTTTCTATGGTCAGAGAGCTTCCAATATAATAGAAGGCATTGATCTTGTCGTGTACACCGCAGCGATCCGTGAAGATAACCCGGAATTTGCCGCAGCAAGGGAAAAAGGACTCCCAATGTTAAGCCGTGCAGAACTGCTCGGTCAGATCATGGATAACTATCAGAATTCCATCGCCGTGTCCGGAACCCATGGAAAAACAACCACAACTTCCATGATCTCCCAGATTTTACTCATGGCAAAAAAAGACCCGACCATTACCGTAGGTGGTATTTTAAAGGCAATCGACGGAAATCTCCGCGTTGGAAAATCTGACGTTTTTATCTCCGAAGCCTGTGAATATACAAACAGCTTTTTGAATTTCCGTCCAAAATACAGCATTATTTTAAATATAGAAGCGGAACATCTTGACTTCTTTAAAGATATTCAGGATATCCGCAATTCTTTCCACTTATTTGCAAAAAATACAAAAGAAAATGGTGCCATTATCATCAATGGCGAAATTGAAAACTATCAGGAGATCGTAGTAGATCTTGCGCCACAGGTCATTACCTACGGCATGAGCGGCACCTGCGACTTTTATCCTGCTGATATCACCTTCAACGAGAAAGCCTGTGCAAGTTTCACCGCCATGTACCACGGCGAAAAAGTAATGGATGTCGCATTAAATGTTCCGGGACTGCACAATGTTTCCAATGCACTTGCAGCCATTGCGCTTGCCCTCGACTTAAAGATTTCAAAAGAAGATATTCTTGCCGGTCTTGCTGCCTTCGGCGGTGCTGACAGACGTTTCCAGTACAAAGGCTGTGTGGACGGTGTGACAGTCATTGATGACTATGCACATCATCCGACCGAGATCCGCGCTACCTTAACTGCTGCAAAGAAATATCCTCACAAGCGTCTGGTACTGGTGTTCCAGCCGCATACCTACTCCAGAACCAAGGCATTTTTAAATGACTTTGCAGACGTTCTCTCTATGGCAGACGTCGTTGTGTTAGCTGATATTTACGCAGCCCGTGAAAAGAACACCTTCGGCATCAGTTCCAGGGATATCGAGGCAAAATTAAAGGAAAAGGGCACGGATGTCCACTATTTTCCTTCTTTTACAGAAATTGAAAACTTTTTATTAAAAAATTGTATAAACGGTGATTTGTTGATAACTATGGGCGCCGGAGACATTGTAAATGTTGGCGAACACCTGCTTGGCAGATAACTTATCCACATTATCCACATTCAATTGGGGAAAACTTCAACTTTTGAATGTGGATTTTTTTGTTTACATAAAGTTATCCACATTTCAGCCTAAAAAGGCTGTAAGCGCTTATATTTTCTCACTTCTGTGCTTTTCTGCCGGAAATGGCTTTTTGTAAAGCTATTTTTTATCCACATTATCCACATTTTTGCGAAGCCTTGATTTTGCTGGGTTTGTGGGCAATTTTTTTCTTCTCTTTTTTACATTCCTGTGCTATAATTTGGGACGAGCTAATGGATAATACATTCCAGACAGCTCTGTTATGAAAGGAATGAACACAATGGCAAATATAACACTTCATAGTGACAGTCAGACCTCTGCCACCAGTGTATCGAATATTTTCATTGATGAATATATGTCGGATGCCAATGGAGAGTTTGTAAAAATATATCTTTATCTGTTAAGACAGTTAAATGCACCGGATGCGGCGTTTTCTATCTCTGCCATGGCAGATAAGTTTGAACACACGGAAAAAGACATCAAGCGTGCTTTAAGCTACTGGGAACGGATGCATCTGCTCCGTCTCGAATACGATTCCAGTGAGAATCTGACCGGCGTCTGTTTTTTAGATACCAGACGCAGACCAGCCGAAAACGAGGCTTCGGACACGGTATCTTCACAGGCTGCGTCTCCGGAAGTATCCACGGCAGCGTTAGCTGAGGACGCCTCCCAAAGGCCGTCTGCTCCGGAACCAAAGAACTATTCTGCGGAGGACATTTCCATGTTCCGCAAACAGGAATCGGTCGCAGAGCTTTTGTTTATTGCAGAGCGTTACCTTGGACGTATTTTAACCCCAACAGACATGAACAGCATTTTATACTGGTACGACGGTCTTGGTTTTTCCACAGATCTGATTGAATATCTGATTGAATACTGTGTGAGCAAAGGACACACCAGTATCCGTTACATAGAAAAAGTTGCCCTTGCCTGGGCAGATAACCAGATTACAACTGTAGACCAGGCAAAACAGGCTGCCGGAATCCACAGCCAGCTTTATTTTGCTGTCATGAAAGCACTCGGCATCACCGGACGTTCCCTTGTTCCGGCAGAGACTGCCTACATTGAAAAATGGCGTTCTGAATATGGCTTTTCCACGGAAGTGATCACATGCGCGTGTGAGCGCACGATACAGGCGATACACCAGCCGAAGTTTGAGTATATTGACTCAATTCTGACAAGCTGGAAGAAGAACCACGTAACCACGCCGGAAGATATCACAAAGCTTGACGAGGAACACCAAAAGAAGAAAAAAGCTGCTGTCGTCTCGAATACAGCACCAAACGCCCAGTCCAAAAACCGTTTTAATAATTTTGAACAGCGTTCCTATGATTATGACCAGTTAGAAAAGATGCTGCTGACTACTTCTGCACAGCATTAATTCGTACAGTATCTTTCTTTTTTAAGATAACAGGGAGAATCCAATGGCATTAAATAATTCGCAGTATGACGAAATTTTTCGTTCATACGATGCAAAACAGTTAAAAGCACAACATGCGTTAGAAGAACGCACCAGAGCAGCCTATGAACGTTCCCCGGAACTGAAGGCTCTTGACGCCTCCATTGCCGAGATTTCCGTGGCTTCTGCGAGACGTCTCTTAGACGGTGACAGTTCTGCGCTCACGGAGTTAAAAGCCAGACTGAAAGAACTGCGCGCCCGGAAGAAAGCTCTGATGAAAGAACTCTCTCTCCCGGAAAATTATTTTGAACCGGTCTATGAATGTCCGGACTGCAAGGACACCGGATATATTGACGGCAAGCCTTGCCACTGCTTCAAACAGCAGGCGATCGATCTGATCTATACCCAGTCCAACATCAAAGACATTCTCGCAAAAGAGAATTTCAGCACCCTGTCACTGGATTATTATTCAGATACGGCTGTCAACCCGGCAACCGGGCTTACCTCGCTTGCAACTGCGAAAGCTGCCGTTGCAAAGTGCCATGAATTTGTCGATCAGTTTGATTCTGTTTTTGCTAATCTGTATTTTTTTGGAGATACTGGAATTGGTAAGACTTTTCTATCAAACTGCATTGCAAAAGAGTTATTAGATTCAGGACATTCCGTAATCTACTTTACGGCGTTCCAATTATTTGATATATTAAGCAAAGGTGTGTTTGAAAAAGACGCAGATGCGATCGCCACACACCAGAATATTTTTGACTGCGATCTGCTGATCATTGATGATCTCGGTACTGAGCTTTCGAACTCGTTTACCACATCGCAGTTGTTTCTGTGTTTAAATGAACGTATCTTAAGACAGAAGTCCACGATTATTTCCACCAATCTGAACATGAATCAGGTTGCGGATATTTACTCGGAACGTGTTCTTTCCAGGATATCGAACAGCTATACCATCATCAAATTATTCGGTGATGATATCCGCTTGAAAAAACGTATTCACTAGATGCACTAAATATCCCCTTATTTACCATCTATTGAAATAAATTGTTAATGTTTAATTTTTATGGAGGAAAACCACTCATGCCAAACGATGAAAGAATTCTAGAAACCATGCCAGACGGCGCACTCGGCTTAATCCCCTTAAAGAGCTGCGAAGAATTAGGCGCCAAAGTTGACCAGTACTTAGTAGGCTGGAGAGAAAAAAGAGAACACGCACACCAGAATGAAGCTGCATTCAAAGGTTATCACCGCGACTCTTACATCATCTCCACATCTGTACCACGTTTTGGAACAGGTGAAGCAAAAGGTGTGATCAAAGAATCTGTACGTGGATATGATCTTTATCTCATGGTAGACGTTACCAATTACAGCCTTACTTACTCTGTATCCGGCCACGAAAACCATATGTCACCAGACGATCATTACGCTGATTTAAAACGTATTATTGCTGCCGTTGGCGGTAAAGCAAGACGTATCACAGCGATCATTCCTTTCTTATATGAAAGCCGTCAGCACAAACGTACTGCACGTGAATCCTTAGACTGCGCACTTGCATTGCAGGAACTGACTGCTATGGGTGTTGACAATATCATCACTTTCGATGCACACGATCCTCGTGTACAGAACGCCATTCCTTTGAAAGGATTTGAGACTGTTCAGCCAGCTTACCAGTTCATCAAAGGTATCTTAAAGAACTGTGATGACTTAAAAATCGACAATGACCATTTAATGATCATCTCCCCGGATGAAGGTGGTACAAACCGTGCTGTTTACCTTGCAAACGTACTCGGTGTTGATATGGGTATGTTCTACAAACGTCGTGATTACAGCAAGATCGTTGACGGACGTAATCCGATCGTTGCACATGAATTCTTAGGAACTTCTGTAGAAGGAAAAGACGTGATCATTATCGACGATATGATCTCTTCCGGAGAAAGTATGATCGACGTTGCTACCGAATTAAAGAAGAGAAAAGCAAACCGTATCTTCGTAGTAGCTACTTTCGGTCTCTTCACAAATGGTCTTGAGCGTTTTGATAAGGCAGTAGAGGACGATATCATCTACAAAGTAGTTACCACAAACCTTACTTACCAGACACCGGAACTTCTTTCCAGACCATACTACATCAACTGTGATATGAGTAAATACATCGCTTACATCATTGATACTTTAAATCACGATTCCTCCATCAGCGATCTGTTAAACCCATATGACAGAATCCAGAAACTGGTATCTAAATACAAAGAAGAACACAAATAAGAGACGTATGCTCTCCAAAATTTGATTCTCATGAATCTAAGCGTAAAAAAGGAATTGCCACAATGTGTGGCAATTCCTTTTTTTGTATCTTGATTCAATTCTTATGTATTAAAATAAGTTCACTCTTCCAGCATGTTTCTGGTTGATCACATAATAAGCTGCATATTCTTCCGGTTTTAAATATACCTGAATACTCTTGATAGAAGATGCTCTGTGACCTTCTGCCTCAAACTGTTTCTTTGCTTTCTCGATCACTTCTGTAACAACTGCTTCCTGTCCCTGGAACTGGATATATACTTCCGGTTTCAGTTCCTCTTTCTTAGGAGCTGCTTTTTTAGCTGCTGCTTTCTTTGCTACAGTCTTTGTAGCTGCCTCTACTTTCTCTGCTGCCTTTTTGGCTACAGTCTTTGTAGCTGCTTCTACTTTTTCTGCTACCTTTGTCTCTGCAGCTTTCTTCTCAACTTCTTTGACAGCCTCTTTTGCTGCTGCTTTTGTCTCAGCTGCGGTTTCCTTTACAGGCTCTTTTACTGCTGTCTCTTTTACAGTGCTCTTAGATGCTTCTTTTGCTGTTGTTTTTACTACTGGTTTTGCTGCTGTTGTCTTCTTTTCCATAAATTGGTTCCTCCTTCAGACAAAAACTACTCACAAACTAAAAACTTTTCCATTGCTACTAATGCTTCCTGCTCATCATCACCGTTTGCCTCGATATTCACTGTCATTCCCTTGGATGGATTGAATGCCATAATTCCCATAATACTCTTGGCATTGATTCTGCGATTATCACTTTCTAAAATAATCTCACTATCAAAACGACAAGCGACCTGAACTAATTCAGCAATTGGGTTATTATGCTCTTCTGAAACATTGGATACAACTATCTCTTTTTTGCTCATGCCATTCACTTCCTCTTTCACAGTACTTCGATATCTGCTTTTCCCTTTACAGATACATCAACTTTTTCATACTCTTCAAAATATATACTATTACCCTTGAATTTGCAAGGCGTCCTATGGAAAACTGTTAAAGTTCCACGAAGGAACCGTGGAACTTTCAGAAATTTTATGCACTTTTCTGTTGTTTTATCCGTTTTTTTTATTTCTGGTAGGTAAAGAAAATATTTCCCGCATTGAAAAACATCTCATTTGCATCGGTGATCGTCCGCTTATAAGTAGTTCCGATCGTCGGATCATAAAGTGTGATGTTGTTCGCATCATAACCAACAACAAGAACCGCATCATTGCTTCCTGTCATTGCAAATACCGGATAACCATTGCTCACATAATAAAGGATCTCATCTACCGTACAGCCGGTCAGATCTAAAACGGCTGCATCCTTCAAGGTATTAATAAGGATCTGTTTCGGTGTCTCGCCCTGTGAGATCAGCGCACTGACGCTGATGTTGATTCCCTCTTTTTCCAAAATCGCATTCACGCACTGGGCAATGCTTCCTGCCCCGCTGTCCTCCTCGCCGACTGTGATATCATTAAACGCTGTCTGAGCGGTCTTTCTGGAGCGTTTCCATACATATTGCTGATTGTCATTAATCACAACGCCCATCTGGCTGTTTGCTGTAATGATCGCCTCAGAAACACTGTCTGTTGTGAGTACGACATCACCCTTCACATAAACATAGTAACGATTACTGTCTGTTTCCTCTTTTAAAGCTACTTCACGTTTCTGCTCTAGGATTGTCTCTTTTGGTGTCAGGATCTTCGGCGACTTTTTCTTCGTCTCCTCCTGCAATGTGATCAGGATCTGTGTCTCTTTCTCATCCGTATTGCTCGTTGCAATATCCACCACTTTTAAGCTGTCGCCCTCACGGTTCATGATCATATCCTGATCTGCGTCCACATAGGCAGTTCCGTTATTCTGGATACGGTTTAAGTACATGGTATAGCCGTTTATCGTAATGCTCTGCACGTAGTAACCCGGTTTTTCATATGTTTTCAGAATCTCCTGATCCTCCGAGGACGTATCCATGATTTTCACCTGATACATCGGGAATATGGTATTACCCGCAGCATCTATCACAACATCGGATGACTTTGCCACACCATAAACAAAATCTTCCTGCATAAAGCCTAACGGCTTTACATAGTCAGAAGCGCTCTCTGTCACATCTGTTACTTTTTCCGTGACAAAATCAAGGATGTGGATCGTATCACTTCCACGGACAGCGGAAGGATCTACCCACGCCAAGAAGCGGTTGGATTCGGAGATTGCCACTGCCTCATCCGAAAGTCCCTCCACCAGCACTTTGGTGTCAAGGGAATTAAGATCTATCCCATAGACATTTCCGTCTACCATGATGTAAAATGCACCGCTCTCCGTCACATACATTAACTGTCCCAGTTCTGATTTCATCACTTCGTAGGACTGGCTGGACGGAATGAACACCTGCTCCTCGTTGGTGTTAGCAAGGCTGTCATAATGATACACCGCAATTCCAACTGTACCCTCATGGATTCCACGGTTCATATATCCATATACGATATAGTCAATGCTTCCTGCCTCGTCAATATTCACGATCTTAATATCGTGTTCCCCATAATTTTCACGGTCATCCACACCTTCATAGCCGCGGAAGCTGAAAACTTTTGCAAGTGTATTTGCCTCCTGATTATAGCTCCAGAGTTCTCCCTCCTGCACAAAGGCAACCACTTTTCCAGATTCATTTGTCTGATATTCCACCTCTTTTGAGCGGATTCCAAGCTGGATATTATTTCCGGAAATGCTGTCGTTCTCTCCGCGGAAAATTTCTTCCATTGTTCGTTCAAAATTCAGCAGATACATTCTCGTATTGGTATAACGCACTCTGTAATATTCTTCTACGTTATAGTATTCGCTCTGACCATTCTGCCCTACCCGTGTCACAACATAGTCTAAAACAATGACATTGTAAGTGGATGTAATTTCCTTGATAGACGGCACCGGCGTTGTCAGCCTTGTACCATGAAATTCAGCCCAGCTGATCTGATTCAGTGAATTATTGAGTGTCACATACTGCAGGGTTGTGTTATCCCTGGTTGTTTTTTCCATATAAGTGCTGAGTGTTCCCACCTTTTCACTGTCAAATGTAGTATCATTAAACTGCTTTACGAAATCAATACACTCGGAAACATAGCAGTTCTGCGGTTCAATGATACGTGTGTAGTAGTAGATCATGCGGTCTCCACTCTCTAACTGGATCACCAGCAGATACTCTTCGTCCTTCTCCAACAAATTCTGGATTGGAAGCTGCATGGAAATCATGCCCTTATTTTCCGTATAAGAAGTAACATCCGCGTTTGCAATCAGTCTTTCTGCATCCAGACTGCGGATCTCATAAGAGATTTTATCCACTGCGGTCTGATAGGTCTGCACTGTGACCGGAAGCAGACGGTCTTCCCCGATCGGCGTGATCGTATCACGCATGGAAGCTGCATCCATTTTCTCCGTGTATCCGTAGAGTTCGTTGATCGCTGTTTTTTCGTCATAGAGGGTAAGAACCGGCAGCGTCGCCTCCGACATCTCTGTGGTCAGGTCCTCGTTGGTCTGATTTGTCATAAAACTGAATATTATCACCGCCAGAATAAAAATAACCGGCAGAACAATTGCTTTGATCGTACTTTTCTGCACTATGATCCTCCAAATTTCCTATAAAACTGTTCGAATATTGCATCGCAATTTTCCATAAATTGAAAATAGCTACCGCCAAAACGGCGATAGCTATATTGTATGCAGTTTTTTCGTTTTTGTCTACCACCATCTTCTGCATCTGCGGTGGCGGCATCTCCTTCGATACATTTCATTATTTAACATTACCCCGATCAGGCTCCGCCACGGATCATTCGGTCCTGGTGGAGGAGGTGGCGGCATACTTCCCGGTCTGCCCGGCGGCGGTGGTGGCATGCTTCCCGGTCTGCCCGGCGGCGGTGGTGGTGGATTGCTGCCTCCCCAGAATTCTTCTGCCGTAACGGTATCCGTTCCATTTTTCACGGTCTGGTAAATCCGCTCTGTCACCTGCTCAAGCATCAGCCGGTCTGGATACTCGTCAAACATGAGGCTTCCCTCATATTCCATCTTATCGCACTCATCTTCAATGACTTCCATAATACGTGCAACATCCCTTGGATACAGCTCTTTCATCCGGTCCATATCCTTTTCATACTCCATTTCTGTCAGATACAGATTCTGCATCGGATAGCTCATATAAAAAGGCACTTTCGGAGTGTCAAACTGCTGCATGCTGAAAAACGGTTCCTCTCTATAGTCCACGCGATACTCCTTATTTCCATCACATCACTATAAGATATGCCATATTTTTTCCATGGTTCCTGCGCGCTTTTCTATTTTCCGATAAAAATGTATTCAATATTCTTATAAGGCTTGTCATATCCTTCCTGCTGCATTGTCATTGTGACGTCGTCATTCTGCTGTTTTGTGAATACATATTCATTATAAGCACCCTTCCGGTATGCAAAATCGCTTCCGTTATCCTGATAATGAACATAGCTGCCCTCACCCGGAAATACAAGCATTTTTAAAGTGTCATACGGTTTTTCACCAACATATTGCATCACTTCATAAGTCGGGATCATACTTCCCTCTTTTGCAAACATCGGACAGGTATCTAACGGTGCATCCACAAGATAATACTGTTTTCCCTCATAGCGTTTTCCGGTGTTGAAGTCATACCAGACACCTTCCGGCAGGTAGACCATTTTTTTCGTCTGTCCCTGCTCTAACACCGGTGCGACAAGCAGATTCTCGCCGACTAAAAATTCATCGTTTAAGTTCCATGTATGCTCGTCCAATCCATAGTGAAGTACAAGCGGACGCATTACAGGAAGTCCTGTTTTTTCACACTGTGCAAACAGATCATACAGATACGGAAGCAGGCGGTAACGCAGTTCGACAAATTTCCGGTAAATGCGCACGGTTTCCTCTCCAAACTGCCACGGTTCCTGATAAATGCTTCCATTCGAGGAATGATTCCGGAACAATGGGGAAAATGCCCCCACTTCTACCCAGCGGCATAAAAGTTCTGCGGTACAGTCCGCTCCAAATCCGCCGACATCCGTTCCTGCAAATGCCAGACCGCTCAAGCCAAGGTTACACAACTGTGGCACTGCCATTTGAAGATGTGCCCATAAGCTCTGGTTGTCTCCGGTCCAGACCGTTGTGTACTTCTGGCTTCCTGCATAGCATGCGCGGGTGATCACAAATGGTCTTTTTCCGGTCTGTTCCTTAAGTCCCTCATAGGTTGCCTTGGACATCAGATGTCCGTATACATTGTGCATGGCTGCGTGGGTAGATTTCTGATCTTCATCCGTAAACACGACATCTGATGGCAGTTCTCCGTGAAAACTTGCCGGTTCATTCATGTCATTCCAGACTCCGGCAACGCCTATATCGGTCAGGAACTTCTGATTTTCTGCCCACCATTTACGCACCTTTGGCTGTCCGAAATCCGGGTATACAGAATCTCCCGGCCATACAGCATTCACATAGACTTCCCCTTCCGGTGTCTTTGCAAAATAATCTCCGGCAATTCCCTCATCGTATTTCTCATAACCAGGATCTAATTTCACACCCGGATCGATAATGCAGACTGCCTTGAATCCTTCATCTGCCAGCTCCTGAATGGTTCCTGCCGGATCGCCGTAATCTTTCTCATTCCATGTAAAGACACGGTAGCCATCCATATAGTCAATATCAAAATGCATCGTATCGCATGGGATATCAAGTTCTCTGTATTTCCCTGCTACTTTTTTAATGCAGTCTGCGGAATCATATCCCCAACGGGACTGATGATAACCGAGTGTCCACAGCTGCGGAAGCGGAGTCCTTCCGGTCAGGTAAGTATATCCACTTACAATATCCAGCATCGCATCTCCTGCGATAAAATAATAGTCAAGATTTCCGGCATCCGCACCATAGTAGTAGTATGCCTCATTTTCTTTTCCAAGGTTTACATAAGATTTGTATGTATTGTCAAAGAAAATACCGTAAACACTGTCCTGCTTCAATGTGATCAGAAACGGAATCGACTTGTACAATGCCCGGTAAGCGTCTGTATGTGCCTGCGGGATATCGGAATTCCAGTTTTCATACTCATAATCGCGCTTGTTTAAAAATCCCGTCTTATCTCCAAGTCCATAGAACTTCTCGTCGCCGTCCATTTTCTTCACAGTCTGCACCGGGTAGCTGCCGCTTGCACCAGCGGAAACATCATGTCCTTCTGCCTTTAACACTTCTAATGATTTTTCACTTAATAGTGGTCTTAAAATGCGCCCGCTACGGTAATCCTCACAAATACTCTTTCCATTCCGGTAAAAGTCCACATAGAAGCCATCGTAAATCCTTGCCTCTAACTGTGTTGTCGCAACGGCAACATAACTGCCACAGTCTGTTACCTTATAGTCTGTCTGAACTGCCTTATTCCCTTCGATTGCCTTAGAGCGGTGTTCCTTTGTCTCATAAGGAATAAAAACATTCATGATATTTTCAGTAATGACTTCTACATAAGCTTCCCCTTTTTCAAAGAAAAAATGGATTTTATTTTCCTCTTCCTGATAACTCAAACGTTTTCCTAACATGTCGTTTCCTTTCTCCTTATTGCGGATTTTCGTATTTTTTCGTAAGGATATTTTAACATGCGCATTTATATTTTTCCATATTTATTTACTGGTTTCTTGCCATGTCCTGCAGCTCGCGCATCAGTTCTAAATCAGACTGCTGGATCTTCATGTTGGTCGTCATTGGTTCCTCGCCCGGTCTGGTGAGTGTGATCTCAATGACCGTTCCCTCCTCCATTTCTCTGGAGAAAACTGCATTCAAAAATGCCACAAACTTCGGATGATTTGCAGTAAATTTGTTCTTTGCATTCATAATCTTCATAATAGTTGCTGGATTCATCATAATCTTTCGTCCTTCTCTTTCCAGATGCCCGCACACTTATTGTTCTGCTTAAAGCATCTTCTTTTTCTTAAAATAAATAATTTCCAATAAAATCACTAAGATACTCACTATTATAACTGCCGGATACGCATATTTCCACCCAAACTCCGGCATATTTGGGAAATTCATTCCATACCAGCCGGCGATCAGCGTGAGCGGCAGAAAAATCGTTGTCACAACCGTCAGGATACTCATGACCTTATTCTGCTGTACTGCGATCAGCGACTGGTAAAGTTCCCGGATCTGCACCAGATATTCCCGCAGCATTTCCACATGGTCATGCAGCCGCTCCGCCCGGTTGGAAAATAACTGCCACTGTGCTTTTTCCTCCTCCGACAAACCGCCGTTCACAGAGGTCTGCATGACATCTCCCATATTCATCAGCTGTTCATAATAGGCATGAAAAATATTGAACCGTTTCCGGTATTTCATGATCATCTCATAAAAATAGTCCGGTATTTTCTTTAACAGTTCCTCCTCCAGACCAGCCAGATGTTCCTCCTGCTTTTGCAGATACAGCACCTCATCCTGTAAAAGTTCTTCAAACAATGCCAGAAGGATCTGCCGGAAACTGTAACCCTCATACGTTCCTTCTGCCATTTTATTCAGATATCCCATGAGAAAATGACATTCCTCCACAAGATATAACTCGTGTTCTGACAGATAAAAGCCAAAATTGTGGATCACCACCTGTCCTTTATTTCCTTTCGGCACACGCATCGTCCCCTGAATACACTCGTTGAACTTTTCGATCTTGCAGTACTGGATCGGTGTCATGCTGTGAATAAAATAATTTTTCCGCGGTATTTTCCCTGCGTGCGCCGTAAATTCTTCCAGACTCATGAGGTATATGCTTTTTCCAGCGTTTTCACTATTTTGTGCTGCTTTCTTTTCCAATGTGATTTTTCCAGTTTCCTCATGATAGTTGTATTGTTCCATATGATTTTAACCTCGTGATTTTTTGTATATCATCCCTTACAACCTGCATACTCCCAGGTAACTCCGTGATCTGCAGACTGAAAAATAATCCCCTGCTGTTCCATCGCATCGGTCTGCAGATAAATCTCCATTTTTCCATCCACGATCTGCGGCATGGTGTGATAATCATAATCTTCGATCGTAAATCCAAGTTCTGCTGCCTCAGATGGAAGTTCTGTCACCGTATCCAACGGAAGTTCCAGCCGTTCAAATGTCTCTCCGCCGTCCTTCGTCACGTAGAGCATGGAGAAGTCTTCACTTGCATACGTCAGTCCTGCAAATCCGAAATCATTTGTAAAAAAGAGCAGACCTTCGGCAACACCCATATTCTGGTCAAACGGATCAGCGTTGACCTCCGTCCATGTCGTACCGCCGTCCTTCGTCTTTTCAAAGTTATAAAAGCGGCTTCCACAGGCAGCGTCCACCACATTCAGCCGGTAACCTGTGATATCATTGATGAAATAATACATATCCCCGTCTTCTGCATTAAATTCCCATGTATCCGAATTGCGGATATTCTCACTGGTCTTTGTTTCCGTTTCTGTCTCCGGTTCACTGAAAGCTGCCGGGTTGTTTTCTTCCTTATTAGTATCACTATTATCATTGGAAGAACTCTCGTCATTTATTCTCCGCCACTCATCGATTTTCCATGAGAGTGCCCCATTGTATGGGATTGCCGTGCGGATCACCGCAGCGCCACAGATAATCGTTGCTGCTCCTGCCGCCACAAGTTCTGCGATCCACAGATATTGTTTTTTCCCTGCCTGCTGCTCTTTTGCCTTTTTTCTGGAGATAAGCCAGATGAGAAAACCGGCTGCCATGACCGCTGCTCCCACCGCCATTTTCTGTCCGTGGTAACGGACTCCTCCAAACTGGCAGAGGTAATAACCTTCATATAAAATGTAAAAATAACCAGCTAATATCAGCACCGGACTGATTTTGTGCATGAATTTCATTTTCCTTTTTCCTCTTTTTCTATTGATATTATGGCATTTTTGACCAGACTTTTCATTTTTCTGCTGCTTGCATTATATGTTTTTTGTGTACGTTTTTCAATCGTGAAATACGGCTTTCGATCGTATTTTTCCACTCAGATCTGTCTGTATTTCTGTCAAGCGCAGATGATGACAAATTTTCCTCCATAATTTGCTAAATTTTTAACAATTTTTTTATTGATTTTATAGGGGAGATATGTATAATTATGGTAGAGAAAGTTGGCAAATTGCTATATTTCCAGCATTTCACAATGTGAAACACCGGAACAGGCTCCAGCTTCTAAAACGATATGTACAGTCTGTTTTCACAGATTGATACCATATTACACACAGCGAAAGGAAAGAGGTAATTAAAAATGGCAAAAATTGATTTAAGCAAGTATGGCATTACCGGAACAACAGAAGTTGTTTACAACCCTTCTTATGAATTATTATTCGAAGAAGAAACAAAACCGGAACTTGAAGGTTATGAAAAAGGTCAGGTCAGCGAACTTGGCGCAGTGAACGTAATGACTGGTATCTACACAGGACGTTCCCCAAAAGACAAATACATCGTTATGGATGAGAACTCAAAAGACACTGTATGGTGGACTTCTGACGAATACAAAAACGACAACCACCCAGCTACAGAAGAAGCCTGGAAATCTGTAAAAGATTTAGCAATCAAAGAACTTTCCAACAAGAGACTTTTTGTTGTAGATGCATTCTGCGGTGCTAACAAAGATACACGTATGGCAATCCGTTTCATCGTTGAGGTTGCTTGGCAGGCTCACTTTGTAACAAATATGTTCATCAAACCAACAGCAGAAGAATTAGAGAACTTCGAGCCAGATTTCGTTGTTTACAATGCTTCTAAGGCAAAAGTTGAGAACTACAAAGAGTTAGGATTAAACTCTGAGACAGCAGTTATGTTCAACATCACAAGCCGTGAGCAGGTTATCGTTAACACATGGTACGGTGGAGAGATGAAGAAAGGTATGTTCTCTATGATGAACTACTTCTTACCATTAAAGGGTATGGCTTCTATGCACTGCTCAGCTAACACAGACTTAAATGGTGAGAACACAGCTATCTTCTTCGGACTTTCCGGAACAGGTAAAACTACACTTTCCACAGATCCAAAACGTCTCTTAATCGGTGATGACGAGCACGGCTGGGATGACAACGGTGTATTCAACTTCGAGGGTGGATGCTACGCAAAAGTTATCAACCTTGATAAAGATTCCGAACCAGATATCTACAATGCAATCAAACGTGACGCACTCTTAGAGAACGTTACATTAGATGAGAATGGTAAGATTGATTTCGCTGATAAGAGCGTAACAGAGAACACACGTGTGTCTTACCCGATCAACCATATTCAGAATATTGTACGTCCAATCTCTTCTGCACCAGCTGCTAAGAATGTAATCTTCTTATCCGCAGATGCATTCGGCGTACTTCCTCCAGTATCTGTTCTTACACCAGAACAGACACAGTACTACTTCTTATCTGGATTCACAGCAAAACTTGCTGGTACAGAGCGTGGTATTACAGAGCCAACACCTACATTCTCTGCATGTTTCGGACAGGCTTTCTTAGAGCTTCATCCAACAAAATATGCAGAAGAACTTGTTAAGAAAATGGAAAAGAGCGGAGCAAAAGCTTACCTCGTAAATACAGGCTGGAACGGAACTGGCAAACGTATCTCCATTAAAGATACCCGTGGTATCATCGATGCTATCTTAAACGGAGACATCAAGACAGCTCCTACTAAGACAATCCCATACTTCAACTTTGAAGTTCCTACAGAGCTTCCAGGCGTAGATTCCGGAATCCTTGATCCTCGTGATACTTACGCTGACGCTTCTGAGTGGGAAGTAAAAGCAAAAGACTTAGCTGCAAGATTCGTTAAGAACTTCGCTAAATACGAAGGAAATGAAGCTGGTAAAGCATTAGTTGCTGCTGGTCCTCAGGCTTAATGATCTGTTAATAACCATTAATTTGTTTTTTAGCTTAAAAGAAACCGGATGTCACATTGCATCCGGTTTCTTTATTACACATATTTGGAGTTATATCATGTTAAAGAAGTTTATGAAATACGTTTCTCAAAATATGCTTGGTATGGTAGGTATGTCTGTTTATATTCTTGCAGACACCTACTTTATTTCTGTAGCGGTGGGTGCCGACGGTATCACTGCCTTAAATCTGGTTCTGCCAATTTATAATATTATTTTTGCGATCGGTGCGATGATGGGCGTTGGCTCTGCGATCCGTTTTGTTGTGGAACGCAATAAAAAAAGCCCGGATGCAGATGGATATTTTTTCCATGCTCTTGTGTGGGCTTTTATCATCAGTCTGTTTTTTATTTTTGTCGGTCTGTTTCTTCCGGATAAATTGATCGCACTGTTAGGCGGTGATGCCCAAATCGTTGCCACCGGGAAAAATTATACAAGAATTTTTATGTGCTTTGCTCCCTTTTTTATGTGGAACTATATTTGTAATGCTTTTGTGCGAAATGATGGAAATCCTTCCATTGCGATGTCCGCAACTTTATTCAGCAGTCTGTTCAACATCGTGTTTGACTATATCCTGATGTTTCCACTGGGGCTTTCCATGGAGGGTGCTGCACTTGCAACTGCCCTCTCCCCGGTCATAGGCATTGCGATCTGCTGTATCCATTTTCAATCAAAAAAGAGTACGATCCGCCTGAAACCGGTCCTGCCTTCCTTCCGCAGACTGCTCTACTGCTGTCAGGTCGGCGTTTCCTCTTTCGTCGGTGAGATTTCTTCCGGAGTTATCACGATCGTCTTTAATATGCTGATCCTCGGTCTTGCAGGAAACACCGGAGTTGCCGCCTACGGCGTCGTCGCCAACACCTCACTGGTCGCAGTCGCCCTCTTTAACGGCATTGCGCAAGGCTCACAGCCGCTCATCAGCGAGTCCTACAGCAAGGGAAATCACAAAAATGTAACTACTTACCTGAAAATGGCGGTCACCACCGCTATTGGTGTTGCCATCCTGCTCGTTGTATGCATTTACATTTATGCACCTGCGATCACAGCCGTATTTAACGGAGAAGGCAACCAGACGCTTGCGACCTACGCTGAAAACGGTCTGCGTCTTTATTTCATCGGCTTTCTTTTTGCCGGACTGAATATTGTTGGAACTGCCATTTTAAGCGCGGTAGAATCCGCGAAATACGCTTTCGCTGCGTCAATCTCCCGCGGATTTGTTGCGATCATCCTTTTTGCTTTCCTTTTGTCCGCGCTTTTCGGATTAAACGGCGTATGGCTGGCTTTTCCTGCGGCAGAGTTTGTGACGATGCTGATTACCTTGTATGGATTGATAAAAACAATTCGCAAATAGACACAAAAATACCGGGATGTCTTTCACCCCGGTATTTTTATGTCTTATTTATAATGCCTTCTTAATGGCTTCCATTAATTCTTCGTAGGTCTCATAGGCTGGCAATTCCGGATTGTCTTTTTTGATCTGCTCTGTACTCTTGAATAAGAATCCGGCTTTACTAGCCTTTATCATGCCAAGATCGTTGTGGCTGTCTCCGCTGGCAATCGTCTGAAATCCAATTGACTGCAATGTTTTTACGGTTGTCAGTTTGGAGTTTTCCACTCTCATTTTAAATCCGGTAATCTCGCCGTTTTCTGCCACTTCCAAAGAATTACAGAAAATAGTAGGATAACCTAGTTTTTTCATAAGCGGTGCTGCAAACTGTGTGAATGTATCACTGATAATGATCACCTGCGTCATGCTGCGCAGTTCGTCTAAAAACTCTTTTGCCCCCGGCATTGGATTGATTTTGGCAATGGTTTCCTGAATCTCTTTCAGTCCAAGTCCATGCTCTTTTAAGATGCCAAGTCTCCACTTCATCAGCTTATCGTAATCCGGTTCGTCCCGCGTTGTTTTCTTAAGTTCCGGGATGCCGCTTTCCTCCGCAAATGCAATCCATATTTCCGGTACTAAAACGCCCTCTAAATCCAGGCATACAATATTCATATCCATTTTTTTCCCTCCTCAAAGCTCCATCGTGTCATTGAAAAAACAGTACATTGTCATTCTATTATATTTCGTGCTGCACTTCAAGAAGTGATTGTAACAAAGGTGCAAATTGCAATATCACAGAGTCTTGCAATTTCTTCGTCACTGCAGCTTGCATTTTTTGATCGTCAATGGAAACTATATGCGTCATAAGATTCCATAAGTATTTGAGTTGCCTCTGCATCGCTGACATCCACAATATCACTGACATCTATCCATTTGAAATGTGCCCGATGTTCAGAAGCTTGTTGTGCAACATAATAGGATGCCGCATACGAATGATATTCTTCCTCTGTCAGCTCTGCCCCATTGTAATCCTCATAGCTTATCGTTGCTTCGTAATCCGGACCCTCATATGTTTCATATTCGATGGCGAGTTTTGTTTCTGTTACAACATCATCCGCGATCGCCAGTGAGCTGACCCGGTAGATGTAACAGTCCGGTGACTCCTTCATGAGATCATACACAATATAATTATAATATCCTTTTCCATTTATGATATTAGAATATACCATCACATCGCTTTCATCCGATATCTGATCCATAAGATCCGGCTGGGAATCATATTCTGAAAAGGTCGTATCCAGTTCTTTTAATTTTCCATCCTTATCAACTTTGTAAAAACTGGTATACGAAAAAAATCCTGTGCCGCCACAATGTGAAACCAAAAGTTCCACTTGTCCATCCATATCCAGATCAGCCAGCGTGAATTTATATTGTTCATTGGCAAAATCAATATCAACTGCCCACTTATCCCTGTTTTGTGCAAATATCTCAATCTGTTTTTGAATATCTTTAGTAGCTCCAGATATGCTGTCCACATATTTTACATAATCTGTCCATACGCCTTCCATATCAGAAAGCTTTTCTGTCAGATGCTGCTCGCTTAGAAATTCTTCCAAAAAAGTATCCCGATAAAACGGATTACCATTTTCTGTTTTCGCTTCTACTTTATAGCTTTCCAGATTTGGATAATCCAGATACATCATATTGTCCGGATTTTCCTGTAAAAATATAACCGGCATATTCCATGAATCTCCGTCATTACTATATTGGAGCAGCAGTAAAATATCCTTTTTCCCATCCATATTCACATCTGAAAATTTGACGCCACTGACCTGCCCAAATGAATCCGATATTGCTGCCGTTATTTCCGGAAACTCATACATAATTTTATCGTTTTTCATCAATAAGAATTCCGGCTTATTTGAATTATCTTCTGGTGCAACTGATGTAAATGTTACCATTCCCCAGTCATCCAGCTGAATCTCAAATGTCTGATCCTCAATCACTCTCTGCTTGAGGCTTTGCATGTTCTGTCCCGGTGTCTCTGTAACCGCTTCCTGCCCACCGGACAATTCTTTTAACACTTCCGTTGATGCTTCTTTTGCATCCTTTGCTTCCTGCTTACAGCCTTCAAGAACAAATGATACTATTATGAGTCCGAATATGATGTTCTTTTTCATCTGACTGCCCCACCTTTTATCGTTTCTCGGTATCTATAACGTCATCTGACTCCTCTTCTCTTATTTTATCATACCTAATTCTTCTATGCATCTTTTTCTGTTTTTTCTTCCATTTTGTATCCGATTCGAAAACCTACACATATTCTGCAATAGTATGATAAACTATCACTATAAAAAGCCATTCGGTGAAGAATAAGCTTCGCCTTGGATGGGATACAAAATTTAATGAGGGGGCATCCATGCAAAAAGAGAACAGAAAATACTATGAAGCCTATGAAGATCGATATAAAACCGCTCATGAAAAGGGTGTCAGTTGGGAGCAAATGAAAAATACTCCAATCGTTATGGATATTATTAATCGATATCACCTTCATCCTGAGCAGTCATTACTGGAAATTGGGTGTGGTGAAGGCAGAGACTCCGCCACCGTTTTAGAAAATGGCTTTCACCTTATGGCAACCGATATATCGCCTGAAGCAATAGACTATTGTAAGAAAAAAATGCCTGATTTTGAATCAAAATTCATGGTTTTGGATTGTTTATCAAGCGATTTGGATATGAAGTTTGATTTCATTTATTCAATTGCGGTTATTCATATGTTAGTTTTAGATGAAGACAGAAACGGGTTTTATCAATTTATTCGTAGTCATTTGAAATCAGATGGAATTGCTCTTATTTGTTCAATGGGAGACGGAAATTATGAAATGCAAAGCGATATCAGCAACGCTTTTGAGATTCAGGAAAGAGAACATGAATCTGGAAAAATGATGGTTGCGGGAACATCTTGCAGGATGGTTTCATTCAGTACTTTTGAGAACGAGCTGCTGAGAAACGGACTGAAAATCATTGAAAAAGGCATCACAAGTGCGATGCCAAATTTCAATAGCTTAATGTATGCTGTAGTTCAGTAGAGAGCCTATCGAAAAACAGCAGACAAACTGACGGAACTCAAAATCAGCTATATTACGCTTTGGGAGCATCCCAAAGTTTGTGTAAACCTCCAAACTGATGTAAGATAAAATTACTCAGTTTG
>OGFI01000420.1_pt1 | contig 34234 bp, 31 predicted proteins | sample 1570901 | NCBI WGS metagenome assembly OGFI01 (sample SAMEA2582018, study PRJEB24529) | metagenome | biome: Human gut stool | place: China | collected 2011 | reverse complement strand
GAGTAATTTTATCTTACATCAGTTTGGAGGTTTACACAAACTTTGGGATACTCCCTCCTCATTTAACAGTGCGATAGACTGCAGATGTTTTTTCATATCATGAATTAAAATACGCTGATTCTCATTTTGCGCAATGAGCATTTTATAATATTCTGCGGAATCGTGTTCTTTCTGCAATTGTAACTGCATTTCAGTAAATTCAAGATGTTTTTTCTGGTTGTATTGGTTCAGACCGAAAATCAGAAGATTAACAATGAGCAGGAAAAACGCGCTTATTGTAATCAGGCGGTTCTGATAAGCAGTCATAGTTGGAGAATCGCAAATATGAAACAATAGTAAAATGATAAATAATGTTGCGATAGGAATCAGAAATAGGGCAAATACAGATTTGTCATATTGCTGGAAGCGATTTTGCCTGTTTTTCAAAATATATATCAAAAAGTACATAAAAAATAAAAAAAGAGTTTTACTAAAGAGAGCAAATAAAATTTTGTTATGAGGTCCTGACATCTGAATATCGTAGTTAGGAAGAAAACAGGACATCAGACTGTAAATGGGCAATTCACAGATCCCGACTAAAGTTTCGAAAACAATAGAGTGAAAAAGGGCAGAATACCAACTGAGCTTGTAAAGTGAAACAAGATAAACAAATGTTATGCACACAAAAGAGAGACAATTAAGCCACATTTTTCCAAGTAAACTTAGAAGAAATAGAAAAAAATAGGAACATATAAGGCATAAAATTTGTTTTTGCTTAGAATATTTCGGGATAAATAAAGTGGCTGCATATTGCCAAAGTACAATTCCTTCGATAAGAAAACAAAGAAAATAACCAATGATATTTTCCATATAGTTTGTCACCTCGTGCTTTCTAAGTAAAGTAAATAGATATTTTTAAAAGTGCCATATTGTGAATAGATTCATAGGCAGTATCTAGTGTATGCACCAGCACTTTTCGATCAATCGCCTCAATACAAATAATATCAGAAGATGAGACTGTGTACACACTGTCTTTGGTTTCAACAGGAAGCAGGAAAGTAAGCCTGTGGTACAGATCCATAGCGTCCTGCATATTGCGGAAAAAGCGCTGGCGTTCCAATGGTTTTGAAAGATAACGGAATACATGAAAGCGCATAGCTTCATCCAGATATTCCGAGTAAGAAGTTATGATAAAAATAATCACATTTTTATTATGTTTTTTTAATTCTCATTTGTGTTACCTTTTATCATCAAAAGTTTTTTCTTCATTATATAGAGTAACGCATGGATTTGCAAAAGAATTGCATGAAAAGACAGAAAAATAGGAATATTGGTTCCTACGGGATCATAAAAAGACCAAAAAAGCATTAAAAGTGTCGTTTCGCGTAGATGATATTGAATATTTTGAAAGACTTGGGATAATAAATGTATCTGAATATGGAAAAAGTAAGAAGATTGCTCCAAAAGAGATTCAGGAATATATAGAATGTCTGAAAGGAATTGACATTGTTTATGCAGATGAAAAATAAGAAAGAGGCGTTGATGGCAGAAATGCACACGAAACAATATTATGTGATATTTCTTAGCTGTCTTAGCGCAGTCGTAACGATGATCGTTCCATGGCTGTTAGGACAGATGATCGATATTTTAGGAAATGGAGATAATACAAAAATTATCAGGCGTGCAATCGTAATCATTACATTTGTAGTGATACAGTTTTTTCTTGACTGGCTGCAGAATTATCAGTGGTGCAAAATGTTGTATCTGGGTGAAACGGCAATGCGGGTACAGATGTTTCAGGGAATAGCAGGCAATCCATATCTTTTTTTTCAGAGAAAAAAGAATGGTGATCTTGCGAATCGAGTCTTAAATGATGCAGGGCAGTATGCGGATAATTGCTTGATTACCATACCTATGCTGGTAGTAAATGGTGTAACGATTTTTGTTGATTTTGCATTTATTTTTTATTACAATATTGTGATCGGTATGGGACTTTTGATCACGTGTGTTCTTTATTTCTATTCTTATAAAGAAATCAACAAAAAACTGCGGAAATATGCGAAGGAAGAACGAAAAGAGTATTCGGAATTATTGAATACAACAACAAGTTTTTTTGAAGGAATACCAACGATTCGGTTATACATGCAGGAACAAAAATTCGTTGAAAAGTATAAGAGAAAGGCTGATAGATTCAGTGAGCAGTCGATACATCTTCAGCTTTGGAAATCACTTACACTGGCATTGTCAGGGTTTATTCTGGAAATGATGCCGGTAATAACGATTATTTTGGGAGTGATTTTTGTTGCCCGCGGACAGTGTACGATAGGATCAGTTTTTGCGATATATTCCTATACATCATATTTAAATGAACCAATCCGTAATCTTACAGATTTAAATCTTGGCAGACAGCAGGCAAAAGTCAATGAACAGCGTTTAGAAGAACTTTTGGTGAATGAAAAACAAGCTGTAACTAAGGAGGATTCAATCCGTTCTATTAAGCTGGATCAGGTTTCTTTTTCTTATGATGATGAAAAAACAATTTTACAGAAATTTGACATGGAAATTCATAAAGGTGATAGAATTGGAATTATCGGGAATTCCGGTTGTGGAAAAACAACCTTGATACATATGCTGGCAGGAGAAATCGAACCATTGGAAGGAAAAATTTTGATTAATGGCATAGAGCAGAAAATTAGTTCCTATAGAAGTAAAATTGCAGTGCTGCCGCAGGATGTTTTTTTATATGATGACACAATCATAAACAATATTTGCTTTGGCAGAGAGGGCATAACAAAGCACGAAATTTTTGAGGCATTGGATATAGAGCATTTTCAGGAACAAAATATATCAGAGCTTTCTGGCGGTGAGAGACGAAGGGTTGGTCTTGCGAGGGCATTGCTGGGTGATTTTGAAATGCTGATTCTGGATGAACCGACTGCTGAAATTGATTCTAAGATGGAAGAAAAGATAATTACACTTTTAAATCGGATCATAGATAACGATAAGATAGTAGTCCTTATTACACATCGTCCCAGAATACTTGATATCTGCAATCAGATCGTCAGGGTAGGGGAACTATAAAAAAATGGAGAAACATCATGCACATCGACAGAGAAGACATGCTGGAACTGACCAGAAGAATGACGGTCGCGAGAAATTGCTTTAACCGTGTAGCAGGTGCCTATATGGATGAAGAAGGGTTCATTGACGGTTCTTTTAATACACATTTTTTGAAACTTTCTCCGGCAGACAAAGAAAAGCAGCTTGCAATTGCCAAGACGGTTCCTTATGCAAAAACAAATGAACAGTTGAAGAACTACAGAATTGAAAGTAAACAGAAGAAACCGGGAAGTATCTGGCACCTTTTGACGGCGTTAAGAGACTGTGAACTCAAAAATGATGCACTTTTATATTCACTGTATGAATATATCGGAGAACGTTATTCTGTGGATAAGTCTTATGCAATTGAGGTTTTTTGTGGAAATTATGATGTTCCAATAAAAGGCGCTGATAAAGAGAGCCAATGGGAGTCGGAAGAAGTGTATCGTTTTCTGGTGGTGGCAGTCTGCCCGCTTGCAGGCGAATATGAAGCAGGAATACCGGAAGCCGGATTTCTATTCCCGGCTTTTTCGAACCGGAGTACGGATTTAGACGGAGTGAATATTTTCGCAGCAGATGAAAATTGCGAAAAACTGGCTAATGTGCTTGGGTTGTAGAGGAGGTGACGACGATATGCGCACAAAACAAAATTACCAGATACTTACTTTTCACACGACAACAGCCGCAATGGCAATGGAAGATTACTGCCATGCGCAGGGGATTGCGGGCAGACTGATTCCGTTACCACAGGAAATCTCTGCAGGCTGTGGGCTTGCGTGGCGCATGCTGCCGGGAGAGTATGAACAGGAAAAAGAAAGAATTGAAAAATCAGGGATAGCAATAGAGAGCAGAGTGGAACTTATGATATAATGAGCGAAAGAGAGGAAAATACAAATTTATTTGTATTTGACGAACGGCGAAATTATTGAGTGATGAAATCACGATATAAAAAGTAGATAGTCAGATAACAAGGTTGGTTGTGTTTTCAAAATATATCCGCTATACTAAGAAACATAGTATAGCGGATTTCTTTCATTGGAGGATTCTATGGGGAACACTTTAAAATTACCGGTAGGAATTGATGATTTTAAAAAATTACGGGAAGCAGGCTTTTATTATATTGATAAAACAGGACTTATTCAGCAGCTTTTGCAGAACTGGGGAGAAGTGAATCTTTTTACAAGACCACGCCGCTTTGGAAAAACACTCAATATGAGCATGCTGAAGAATTTCTTTGAAATCGGTGCGGATAGTACACTTTTTGATGGACTGTATATATCACAGAACGAAAAACTGTGTGAGGAATATATGGGAAAATATCCGGTTGTTTTTCTTTCCCTGAAAGGTGTTGACGGACTGACCTTTGAAGATGCAAAGGACAATTTCCGGCAATTGATCGGAAATGAAGCAGAGCGTTTTTCATTTCTTAGGAACAGTGAAAAATTATCGGAGAATGAAAAAAAGAAATATCAGTCACTGGTTTCCTTAAATGGTGGCAGATATACTATGAATGGAAGCGAATTAACATTCAGTCTGCAGACTTTGTCCCAGCTTTTATACAGGCATTATGGGCAAAAAACAGTCATTCTGATCGATGAATATGATGTTCCTCTGGATAAAGCTTTTCAGAACGGTTATTATCAGGAAATGGTTTCCCTGCTCCGTGGTTTTTTCGGGCAGGCTTTAAAAACGAATGAGTTCTTACAGTTTGCGGTGTTAACAGGATGTCTCAGAGTATCCAAAGAGAGCATATTTACAGGATTGAATAATTTTGAAATTAACTCGATCGTCGACGTAGAGCATGATGAACAGTTTGGATTTACAGAGGATGAAGTACACAAGCTGTTAGAAGACTATCAGTTGATGGAACATGATTCGGATATCAAGGAGTGGTATGACGGATACCGCTTTGGAGATACGGAGATCTACTGTCCGTGGGATGTTATGAACTATGTGAAAAAACTGATGGCAGATCCAAACGCCAGACCAGATGCATTCTGGATTAATACAAGCAGCAATGATCTGGTAAAACGTTTTGTGGATAAAGCAGATAAAACGACGAGAGATGAGATTGAACAGTTGATTGCTGGAGAAGCAATCGAAAAAAATATCCGGCTCGATCTGACTTATGATGAAATTGACAACAGCATTGATAATTTATGGAGTGTATTGTTTACCACAGGTTATCTGACAAGGACAGGCGGAGCAGTTAACGGTGCATACAGGCTTGTGATTCCGAATCGCGAGATTCGTGAAGTCTTTATTATCCAGATACAAGAGTGGTTTAAGCAGACTGTTATGAAGGACGCAAAACCTGTGCAGGAATTTTGCAAGGCTTTTTTAGAGGGCAATGCAGAGGAAATCCAGAAGCGTATGACGGCGATTCTGGATAAATCAATCAGTATTTTGGATACAAAAGCCCGTGATGAGTATAAAGAAAACTTTTATCATGGTTTACTGATCGGGTTATTAAGGAGTGAACCGGAGTGGCTGATAAAGTCAAACAAAGAATCAGGGGACGGTTTTTGTGATATTTTTATCGAACCCGAAAATCCGGATGCCGGAATTGTGATAGAAGTTAAATATTCTGCGTCATTAGACGGCATGGAAAAAATGTGTGAAACAGCACTGAGGCAGATTAAAGACCGCAGATATGACGAGGAACTTCGCAATGACGGAAGAGAAGATATTCTCGCATATGGAATTGCGTTTTGCAAAAAAAGGTGCTGGGTAATATGTGAACGGCTATAAAATAAATGCATTGCCATAAAAAAAGATATATGTTAACATATAGCCTGTTGCTTTTATAAGTAATTGCAAAACTCATAAAAAGGTAAATATAATTTTTCACAATTTGTATAGCTTAGGTTAGAGTTTTGTGATTGTGTATTAAAATGAAAAAAGGGAGAAAACAAAAATGAAATTAACAGGCAAAAAAATCAAATCCATGCTTCTTTGCATGATGCTTACTATGGCAATGGCAATCACAGCAGTTGGATGTGGCAGCAAGACAGAGAATACAGCAGATACTCAGAAAAATACAGAGACAGCAATTGTCAATACAGAGACAACAGTAGAGACAGAAGCGGTTGCAGAGATAGAGAGTGTGGATGCTGCTGCGGCGCAGGAGATCATATTAGGCGAAGGCAGTGTTAAATTTACTTTTATCGTGGTGGATGCAGATGGAAACGAGACAAACTTTGTGGTCAGCACAGATAAAGAAACAGTCGGCGACGCTTTGTTAGAGCTGAATCTGATCGAAGGCGATGACAGCGAATATGGTCTTTATGTAAAGACAGTAAACGGCATCACCGCAGATTATGATACAGATGGAACTTACTGGGCATTTTACGTAAATGGAGAGTATGCAAGCACAGGTGTGGATTCCACTCCAGTGAACGAAGGCGATACCTACGAGTTTAAGGTAGAAAAATAATGAAACTGAAAACGAGGGAAGTGGCAATATTCGGTATGCTGGGTGCTTTGATGTATGCATCAAAAGTATTTATGGAATTACTGCCGAATGTACATTTACTTGGAGTTTTTACCATTTCTTTTACACTTGTTTATCGGAAAAAGGCGCTGTACCCGATTTACACGTATATATTATTGAATGGGTTGTTTGCGGGATTTGCTACATGGTGGATTCCATATCTGTATCTCTGGACGATCCTTTGGGGAGTAACAATGTTACTCCCACGTAAAATACCTAAGAAGGTGCAGCCAATCATCTATATGATCGTGAATGCGTGTCATGGGTTTTTGTTTGGAACGCTCTATGCACCGGCGCAGGCAATCCTTTTTGGATTAAGTTTCAATGGGATGATCGCGTGGATCATTGCAGGATTGCCGTGGGATTTTATGCACGGCGTCAGCAATTTCTTCTGTGGAATATTGATTGTTCCGATTGTGACACTGCTGCGGAAGTTAGAGAAACAAGTGGGATGAGAAGTAAAACACAGGTTCCACTTTTGGTTATGGCGACGCGGAAAATGTATGCATTTATGCGGTGCATTGACGACCGTTAATCAGAGACGAGATTTGCAGAGCGTATCTCGTCTCTGTATTTTTATTCTTTATCTTTGGCAATCGGCAGAGTGAAAATAAATTCTGTGCCAACGCCCTCTGTACTGATACAGTTGATATTTTCTCCATGAGCCTGAATGATTTCTTTTACAATGGAAAGTCCAAGACCGGTGCCGCGCTTGTCTTTTCCACGGGACAGGTCGGTTTTGTAAAATCTTTCCCAGATCTTTTTCAGACTGTCTTTTGGAATACCGATTCCGGTGTCTTTGACCGAAACAAAGACTTTCTCATTTTTCTCGGTTGTCTCAATCGTGATCACAGAATCCTGATGACTGAACTTGATCGCATTATCAATCAGATTGTAAAGTACCTGCTGGATTTTGCTGAAATCAGCAGTGACAAACAACTGCTCACCGGAAAGAATCAGGTCGAAACGGATGTGCTTGTTGGCACAGATTCCCTCAAAAGTCAGAAGTGTTGTCTTGATCGTCTGGTTGATATCAAAGTCTGTCACATCCAACATTACCCCGTGAGAACCAAATTTGTTTAACTCCAAAAGGCTCTTGGTCAGTTTATTTAAACGTTCTGTCTCAAAGAGAATAATATTTAAATATTTTTCCTGCATTTCAACCGGGATCGTACCGTCTAACATGGCTTCCACGTAGCCCTTGATCGACGTGAGCGGAGAACGGAAGTCGTGGGAGACATTGGAAATAAATTTTCGCTGGTCATCCTCTAAGGTGTTCAACTCGTTAGCCATATAGTTTAAAGAGGCGGCAAGATAACCGATCTCATCATTGGAGTGCACATCAATCTTGGCGTCGAAGTTTCCCTTGGAATATTCGTCAGCCGCATGCGTGATCTTACGGATTGGAATATAAACTACATATGTAAAAAGTGCCAGCACAACAAATGCCGCTGCAAAAATAAGTGCCAGTGTGGTATAGGCGATCGCAGACAGGCTGTTCGCGGAAGCGGTAATGTAGGATTCCGGTTTGTGGATGATAACATAGCCGCGCACTTTGTAGTTCACCGTGATCGGGGAAAAAACACTCAATACATTTTCCTGAAAATAGTCATAAAAAGTTCCAACGCGATAGTAGCGGTTGCCAAAGTCGGTCATATTAAAACCGGGAATGGCTTCGTCCGTATTTTCCGTGGAATCAGTATTGATCAGAATATTTCCATGTGTGTCTACAATCCAGATATCCGCATTCAGATAGGTGTCAAGCGCACAGAGCTGTTCATTGATCTCATCGAGCGTTGTCGTGTTGCTGAAATAATTCTGCGCATAACTGGATGAGATCAGCGCAGATTCGCGATACAGATTCTGCGCTTCTTTTTTTTCCAGGTGCTGGAAAGTAAGGTGGTATGTGAAGGTCGCAATGATGAGAAAACCAAGGAGACCAAAAAGCAGATAACCACCTAAAAGTTTTAGGTATAATGTACGTTTCATTTAATCTCTGACCTCAAATTTGTAACCAATTCCCCATACCGTAGCAAGGCTCCAGTTTGCATGGTCTTTTATTTTTTCGCGGAGACGTTTTACATGCACATCCACGGTTCTCGTGTCACCGATGTATTCATAGCCCCAGATGTGGTCTAATAACTGTTCTCTGGTGAAAACCTGATTTGGGGAGGAAGCAAGGAAATACAAAAGTTCCAGTTCCTTCGGCGGCATATCCACTGCCTGCCCCATATAAATGACAGAGTAGTTCGAGAGATTGATGACCAGATCTTCGTATTTGACACATTTCAGATCCGGGATCGCCTCCTCGGTCTTTACTGGCTGGTAACGTCTTAAAACAGCCTTGACGCGGGCAATGAGTTCCTTGGAATCAAAAGGCTTCATCATATAGTCGTCTGCGCCAAGTTCAAGCCCTAATACTTTGTCAAAAATTTCACCTTTTGCGGAGAGCATAATGATCGGTACATTTGCTTTTGCCCGCACCTCGCGGCACACCTGATAGCCGTCAATGCCGGGAAGCATCAGATCTAATAAGATAAGGTTTGGATTATACTGCTCAAAAGCGATGAGCGCTTCCTCTCCGTCATTTACAATCTTTGTATCAAAACATTCCTTTGTGAGATAAAGGGAAATCAGTTCTGCAATATTATTATCATCATCTACAATTAAAATTTTCTGTTTCGCTGCCATAGATCCTCCTTATTATTTGAAATTTTATATAACTATTCAGCACCACATTCGCAAAATCGCATCTTCGATGCTTTCCTTTTGCTCATTTGGTTACTTCGCCAAAGAAATTTTCAAAATTGTGCTCATTCATGCAAGCATGATTCGCAAATTATGAAAATTGCCTTGGCTCTGAATAGTTTAAAACTCTGCAATGGTTACTCCGGCATCACCCTCGCCATATTCGCCAAGGTGATAGGATTTTACATGTTTCTGGCGTTTCAGATAAGCATGTACCGCATTTCTTAAAGCACCCGTTCCCTTTCCGTGCACAATGCGCACAGAACCTAAGTGGGACAGATATGCGTCATCTAAATATTTATCTAAAAGCGCGATCGCTTCATCTGTTGTTTTTCCAATGAGGTTGATCTCCGGTGAGATCGTAGCGGATTTGCTCATGCGGATCTTTCCGGCTCCGGTCTTGTTCGCCTTTGCGCCAGACATCATAGGAGAGTCCTCATCGATCAGAATCAGGTCGTTGATATTGACAAGGGAACGAAGGATTCCCATTTGCACATAAAGGTCGCCTTTGGCATTCGGAAGGGTGTGAACGGTACCTTTCAAATTCATGGAGATCACCTTGACAGTGTCGCCAATCTGAAGCTTCTTCGGGACTTTGTGATTTGGCACAGCAGCTTTCTTCTGGTCAGCAAGCTTTTTCTGTTTGTCGTTCATCTTGTCGCGAAGTCTGGTACGCTCTTTTTCCATTTCGCTCATTGGAGCATTTGCTTTTCCATATTTGTTAAAATTGCGGATCGTCTCATCTGCAACATCTTTGGCTTCTTTTAAAATCCGGAAAGCTTCCTCGTTTGCATCGCGCAGTATCTTGTCGCGGCTTGCGTCTAATTTTTCCTGTTTCTGTTCAAGACGCTCTTTTAAAGACTGGATCTCCTGTTTGTAGCGGTTGATCTCGGCTTCCTCTTTTTCAATGGTCACGCGGCTTTTTTCGAGATCGGCGAGAAGATCTTCAAAGTTTTCATCATTCTCGCTGATGCGGGTTTTGGCATCCTCAATCAGATCCTTGCCAAGACCGAGTTTTTCGGAAATCGCGAAAGCATTACTTTTTCCCGGAATACCGATCAAAAGTCGGTAAGTAGGACTTAAAGTTTCAACGTTAAACTCGCAGCAGGCATTTTCAACGCCCGGCGTGGAGAGCGCAAACACTTTTAATTCACTGTAGTGGGTGGTCGCCATAGTGCGTGCCCCATACAGATGCAGCTTGGATAAAATAGAGATCGCAAGCGCGGCACCTTCCGTCGGATCGGTTCCGGCACAAAGCTCATCAAAAAGGACGAGCGAGCGGTCGTTTACCTTCTTTAAAATATGAATAATATTCGTCATATGGGAGGAGAAGGTACTTAAGCTCTGCTCAATGCTCTGTTCATCTCCGATATCGGCAAACACTTCCTCAAAAATACCAAGTTCAGAACGCTCGGAAGCCGGAATATGAAGTCCGGACTGTCCCATTAACGTAAGAAGTCCCACGGTTTTTAAGGAGACTGTCTTACCGCCGGTGTTTGGACCGGTAACGATCAGAAGCTGGAAATCCTTGCCGAGCATGACATCGATCGGAACCACTTTTTTCTTATCTAACAGCGGATGCCGTCCTTTTTTAATATGAAGATAACCTTCATTATTAAAAGTCGGCGCCACACCGTTATAGGTCTGTGCGTAAGCTGCCTTTGCAAAAATAAAATCAAGTTCTGCGAGGATCGTATAATCTGTGGCAATCTGCTCAGAAAAATTAGCGGTCAGACTGCTCAGATTTTCAAGGATTTTTTCAATCTCATCTTTTTCCTTTAATAAAAGTTCCTTGTATTCATTATTCAGGTTCACGACTGCCATTGGCTCAATGAAAAGGGTGGAGCCGGAGGAAGACTGGTCATGCACCATGCCGGGAATCTGCGATTTTGCTTCGGCTTTGACCGGGAGACAGTAGCGTCCGTCGCGCATTGTGATCACAGCGTCCTGCAGATAGCTTCTGGTGGTGCTGTTGTTGATCATATTGTTCATCTGGGCGCGGATCTTATCATTCATGCCACGCATGGAGCGGCGGATCGAGCGGAGTGTGCTGCTGGCATCATCAGCGATCTCATCCTCTGCTAAGATGCAGCGCCTGATCTCGTCGTAGAGCGGTGTTAACGGTTCGATCTCTGTGAAAAATCCGGTCAGGGAATCGTCCGGCACGTCCTCTTTTTCCGAGCGGGAAAAGGCTTTCACACGCTTGGCTGCCTCTAACAGAGAGCAGATCGAGAGAAGTTCAGTGGCGCTTAAGGAAGCACCGATCTCTAAACGTTTCAGTGAATCGTTGACACTGTGCACCCCGGAAAAGGAGAGGTTTCCGCAGCGGAACAGACGGCTTAATGCGTCTTTGGTCTGTAGCTGCAACTGCTCAATCTGTGCTTTGTCAGTGATCGGACGCAGGGACAGACACCGTTTTTTTGCTTCCGGACTGCATGCGTATTCCGATAACTGGTTCAATATTTTATTATATTCTAAGGTTTTTAAAACTTTTTCATTCATAATACAAAATTACTCCAACGTCATTCTAGCTGATCAATTTTTATTATAGACCAAAGTGAAACTTATGAAAAGAAAAAGTTGCTGTTCAGGCAGTACCTTGGCATTTTGCTTGAAATTGCGGAAAAAAGAAAGTATTGCAAGCGTATGTGTTTCAATTTATAATATAGATTGGTATGATTTTTCATGTATGGAGCGAAGAAACGGAAATAAGCTTGATTGCATTTAAAGACAGGGCAACGTGGCTGTCTGGAAAGGAATATCATGCAGGAAAACAAACAGGATAAATATGAATTTATCAGCGAGAAAATAAAAGAAAAACCAGTGAACAAAAAGAAGCTGTTTTATCATGTATGCTTTGTCGTGATCTTAGCGGTCGTGTTCGGGCTGGTGGCAAGTGTCACATTCGTACTGTCGCAGTCTAAAATGGAGGAACTGCTTCATCCACAGGAAGATCCGACAATCACGATTCCAAAAGATGAACCGGAGCAGGAGACTGAGACGGAGGAGCCGGACACGGAAACCGAGACAGCGGAACCGGATTCCGAGGCACAGATCGTGTATGAACAGTTGACACTTTCTGATTTTCAGGCGCTACAGAATGAGATGTATGCGATCGGAAAACAGGCGAATAAGTTTATCGTGGCAGTGACCGGGGTTAAGAGCAACACGGACTGGTTTAATAATGCCTATGAGAGCAAGGGACAGGGTTCCGGAATTATTATTGCAGACAGCGGACAGGAGCTTCTGATCCTGACAGAGCGCAAGGTGATCGCAGGAGCATCTTCTGTTTATGTCACCTTTGTCAATGATACTTCCGTGGAAGCTTCTATAAAAAAATATGACGGAAACACCGGAATTACGGTGCTCAGTGTGCCGGTTAGCGAGATTGACAGTGATACGATGAACCTGATCTCGGTTGCAGTACTTGGCAATTCGCTGGCAATCACGCAGGGAACGCTTGCACTGGCAGTTGGAAGTCCGCTTGGAACGAATTATTCTATTTTAACGGGAAATATTACGTCGTCTTCCTATTCCATTTCCACGATCGATGCGAACTACGATATTTTTACAACCGATATTGTGGGAAGCAGGAACGGAAGCGGTGCGCTGATCAACTTAAATGGCGAGGTGATAGGTCTTGTCACACAGGGATACAGCAGTGAAGGGGATCAGAATACACTGACTGCGATCTCGATTTCTGAATTGAAACCGGTCATTGAGATGCTGTCTAATAACAAAGACATTCCGTATATTGGTCTGGAAGTTACTACGGTTACGAATACCATTGCAAAGGAAAATGACATTCCGAAAGGTGTTTATATCAAGGATGTAAAAATGGATTCGCCGGCAATGGCAGCAGGATTGCAGAGTGGCGATGTGATCACGGAAATCGACGGTGATGCGGTCATTTCAGTGGACGGATACCAGACGAAAGTGCTTTCCCTCACACCGGGAGACGTGGTGGACGTCACGATCCAGAGGCAGGGAAAAGACGGCTATACAGAGATCAAGTGCCCTGTGACAGTAAGTGTTTTACAGTAAACAAAAACAGATTATGCATCAATTCAGAGTCAGGGCAGTTTTCATAGTTTGTGCATAAGATGCTGAATGGTTACTGGATTTTTAATACAAAAGAAATATAGATTTTGGAGGAAATATTAGTTATGAAATATATTGAGAGCCTTCGCGAAGGCGAGCGTATTAATGAGATTTACCTGTGCAAGACAAAGCAGTTTGCGCTGACAAAAGCAGGAAAACCTTATGAAAATGTTATTTTACAGGACAAAACAGGAATTCTGGATGCAAAAATCTGGGACCCGGGTTCTGTTGGAATTGACGATTTTGATTCGCTTGATTATGTTGCAGTCATGGGAGATATCACAAGCTTTCAGGGAAATCTGCAGCTTTCCATTAAGCGTGTGAGAAAAGTGCAGGAAGGGGAATATGATCCAAAAGATTACCTTCCGGTAAGTGAGAAAGACATCGATCAGATGTATGAGGAGTTGTGTGGAATTATCCGTTCCGTGGAGAACCCTTATTATAAGAAATTACTGAGCAGCTTTTTCTTAGAGGATGCGGATTTTGAGAAACGTTTCAAATTCCACTCCGCAGCGAAAACCGTTCATCATGGTTTTGTGGGTGGATTGTTAGAGCATACATTGAGCGTGACAAAACACTGTGATTATTTTGCAAACTATTATCCAATGTTAAACCGTGATTTAATTGTGACAGCAGCCATTTTCCACGATATCGGAAAATTGGAAGAATTATCTGTTTTTCCGGAAAATGATTACACAGATGAAGGTCAGTTATTAGGCCATATTATGATCGGCGCAGAGCTGGTAGGGGAGCGTATCCGCACGATCGAAGGCTTCCCGGTGCGCATGGCAAATGAATTAAAGCATTGTATTCTCGCACATCACGGAGAGCTGGAATATGGTTCGCCGAAGAAGCCGGCACTTGCAGAAGCACTGGCACTCAGTTTTGCTGATAATGTGGATGCAAAGATGGAGACGATTCGTGAGATTTTTGTCAATGTACCGGAAAATAATGTGGAATGGCAGGGATTCAACCGTCTGCTCGACAGCAATATCCGGAGATCCAGTCTGAAGTAAATGTTGTGGTGGATAAAAGGAAAAAAGAATGAATAAAAACGATATCATTACATTGAAGATTGAGGATATAGGAATTGACGGAGAGGGCATCGGAAAGCTGGATGGCATGACTTTTTTCGTCAAGGATGCAGTGATCGGGGATGAGATTGAGGCGCGCATTACCAAATTGAAAAAGAATTATGGTTATGCGAGAGTGGAGCAGATCGTAAAGCCGTCCGGCTTCCGCACGGAGCCAAAATGTGAACTGCACAGACGCTGCGGTGGCTGCCAGATTCAGGCGATGGATTATGCAAAGCAGTTAGAGTTCAAGGAGAACAAGGTAAAAAACAATCTGATCCGTCTCGGCGGATTTAATGCAGACTTTGTGGATTCTGTGATGGAGCCGATCGTTGGCATGGAGAATCCTTACCGTTACCGCAATAAGGCACAGTTTCCAATCGGAAAAGATAAAGATGGAAATATCATTGCCGGTTTTTATGCGTCGCGTACACACAGCATCATTCCGGTGAAGGACTGTATGCTTGGCGTTACCGAGAATCGGGACATTTTAGACGCGGTTCTTTCCTATATGAGAGAATGTCATGTTGAACCATATGATGAGGTGAGCGGAAAAGGTCTTGTACGGCACGTTTTGATTCGTTATGGTTTTACAACAAAAGAGATCATGGTATGCCTCGTGATTAATGGGAAAAAACTTCCGGCACAGAATGTGCTTGTTGAAAAATTGCAGAGTATTTCCGGGATGACAAGTATTTCCATTAACATGAACCAGAATAAAACAAATGTGATCCTCGGAGAACGGACAGAGACGATCTGGGGACAGTCCTATATCACCGATTATATTCATCTGCGGGACTGCACTGATTTTGAACGGACCGGAAAAGCAATTTCGTACCATATTTCACCGCAGTCTTTTTATCAGGTGAATCCGGAGCAGACTGAGAAGCTTTACAGCATCGCATTAGAGTATGCAGATCTGACCGGAAAAGAATCTGTCTGGGATCTGTACTGTGGAATCGGAACGATTTCCCTGTTTCTCGCAGGAAAAGCCGGACATGTGTATGGAGTGGAGATCGTACCGCAGGCAATCGAGGATGCAAAGGATAATGCGAAGCGAAACGGCTTTGATAATACCGAGTTTTTCGTAGGAAAAGCAGAGGAAGTGCTGCCGGAGTTTTATGAAAGGCATAAAGCTGGAGATAAATCATCTGCATTATATGCGGAGTCAAAAAGCGGAAAAGCATTTTGCGAGGCGGATGCAGCGTATACAGCAGGGAAAGTGCCAGATGATTCAAATGCAGAAAGCGAAGCAAGAATGTTACATTCGGATGTTATCGTAGTTGATCCGCCGAGAAAAGGCTGTGACGAAAAATGCTTAGAGACAATGCTTCTGATGAAACCGGAGCGCATTGTGTATGTAAGCTGCGATTCTGCAACCCTTGCACGGGATCTCAAGGTGCTGACGGAAGGCGGATATGAATTGAAGCGCGTGCGGGCTGTGGATCAGTTCGCGCATACTACACATGTGGAGACTGTAGTGTTGCTCACAAGAGTGAACTAATAGAAATTCTTGAATTTACGCACTTTTTCGAGCATTTCACGTTTGATAAGACAGATTATTCTGAGCGTGGAAAGCATATGAAAAAGTATATTCGGGTAGTTGTAGCTGTTGAACTCGTGACAGTAGGTGCAAAAATAGAGCCTACGTCGTGACAGTAGTGCACTACTTGAATATGTCTGAAATAAACAAAATAAGAATCGTCGGAAGACGCTTAACTTACAGCATTTCCTGTAGGTTAGGCGTCTTTTTTGTTTTATTCCAAATCTAAGAAAGGAGGAACGCCAGTGGATTTTAATTATTTTTATGGCAGAGGGGCAGATCAATTTGCTTTTTATCAGATTCCTAAGATTTTGATTACGGATGAAAAATTTGCAGGAATAACGATGGAATCTAAAATTCTCTACTCCTTAATGCTGGACAGAGCATCTCTTTCAGCAAAAAATGGATGGCTTGATGAAGATGGCAAAGTGTTTATTTATTACAAATTGGATCGGATTATGGCAGATATGCACTGTGCTAATCAGAAAGCAACGAAGATGCTAAAAGAGCTGGAAGATAAAGCCGGTTTAATAGAAAGACAAAAGCAAGGTCAGGGTAAGCCAACAAAAATCTATGTAAAGGACTTTGCTACCGGATTGCATGACTATGGGTCTGACAGAAGAATAATTCAGACTAATGAAAATCATGATTCTGAGACTAATGAAAATCATGAATCTAGAAATGTGATAATCACAGGTCCGGACTCATGGAAATCATGCACTAATAATACTAATTATAACAACACTGATTTTATTAATACCAATCCAATCAATCTATCGGCGGAATCAGCATTTCCGAAGATAAAGGTGGTACAGGCACAGGAAAAGGAAGATTCGATGAGATTACGAGAACAATATGAGGATTATCTTAGAGAAAAGCTGGAGATAGACATAATGACTCAAAGGAATCCTTATGAAGTCAGAAGGATTAATGAAATTCTCGAAATCATGGTCGATGTGCTTAACAGCAAGGCAAAGACAATCCGGATATCCGGGGAGGATAAGCCAGCAGAGGTTGTAAAAGCACAGTTTATGAAATTGGATTCAAGCCATATGGAATACATCTTGGATTGTTTCAAGAATCAAACATCTGATATCCATAACATCAAGCAGTACTTACTTACCACCATCTACAACGCACCGCTAACCATTGATCATTATTATACAGCCAAGGTCAGTTATGATATGGCAAATTGGAAGGAGACAGTATGAAAAATAAGGCAACAATTATTGCTGTAGTTAACCAGAAAGGTGGCACAGCAAAGACGACTACAGTAGAAAATTTAGGGATCGGATTATCCAAACAGGGGAAAAAGGTGCTTCTAATAGATGCAGATCCCCAAGCATCACTTACGATCAGCCTGGGGTATCCACAACCTGATGATTTGGAACTTACACTCTCAGATCTTCTGAATGGAACAATAAGTGAAAATCCAGTGGCGCTGGATGAGGTGTTGATCCATCAGCAGGAAGGTATTGATTTAATCCCTTCAAATATTTCTCTTGCAGGGCTAGAAGTATCACTTGTGAATACTATGAATAGAGAGCGTATTCTTAAGCAGTTTCTAGAGACACTCAGAGAAGATTATGATTATATTCTTTTGGATTGTATGCCGAGTCTTGGAATGCTAACTGTAAATGCTCTTGCAGCTGCTGATGCAACTTTAGTTCCCGTTCAGGCAAACTACTTATCAGCAAAAGGCTTAGAACAACTACTTGCAACAATAAGCCAGGTTAAGCGTCAAATAGTAGTTTTTTGTACAAAAAAGCACTGCTCGCGACTTTGCGAAGCCGCGCCCTAACACCATCGAAGATGGTGCCGCGCGAAGCGGGAAAATAGATGAGAAAAGCATGAAAAAAGGTCTGGGAGTCCGGATAATGGGACAGTATTTCTGATAATTTAGACATGTAACAAGACCATAGTGAATTAAAAAAATCAATCTTAACATTATATGGGAAAATAAAAACTTTACAAACATAAAGATTTCTATAGCGAATATGGAGAGATGATGGTATAATAATGAAAGATTGGAGTGAAAGATTGGTTTAATGTTGTTCTCTGAGGAGAAGAAAGGTGTACTTAGTGAAAATATCATATAACGGTCTATGGAAATTATTAATTGATAATGGAATGCAAAAGAAGGATCTGATAGATAAGATCGGAGTCAGCTCTACTACCATTGCAAAAATGGGGAAGGGAGAAAAAGTGTCTTTAGATGTATTGGAGAGAATTTGCAATTATTTCAATTGTGATATTGGTGATGTTATGAGTTTTGAAAAATGAATATGTCTCCAAATGCGACAAAATTAAAGATTGAGAGGTTATACAAATCTTAAATGAAGAAGACAATTTACAACAACGCATTTACTCGATTCACAGACAAGGAATTTGATGAAAAGTATGCATTGATCAGTCATGCAATTCAGCTTGGCGATACGATTAACGCAAAGAAGTATCGTGACATTTTAAAAGAAAATGGAATTGACGCTTCTGACTTACCTTCAGCAGAATTGTTCAATAAAGATAATAAAATTGAATTAGTGCCTAAGAGAAACAAGTTTACATTTATAGATTTATTTGCAGGAATTGGCGGATTCAGAATTGCTATGCAGAATCTGGGTGGCCAGTGCGTTTTCTCTAGTGAGTGGGATGAGCCTGCCAAGGAAACTTATTTTAGAAATTATGGTGAAGTGCCATTTGGTGATATTACGATACCTGCAACTAAAGCATTAATCCCTGATAAATTTGATGTTTTATGTGCGGGCTTTCCTTGTCAGCCGTTTAGCAATGCTGGATTAAAAAAGGGAATTGAAGATACGCGAGGAACATTGTTTTATCATATTGCGGAAATACTCCGTGATCATCAACCCAAGGCAGTATTGCTTGAAAATGTTAGAGGACTTATCAGTAATGATAAAGGAAAAACCATTCAAACTGTTCTGCGAACAATTACTGGGATGGGATATACGTGTAATGTTCCACAGGAACTTATTGATAATGGTCCGGTATCAAAACTAAAAGAGGAATGTGCAAAGATGGTTCTGTGCGCAAAAGATTATGGGGTACCACAGAATCGTCCTAGAATTTATATAGTACTTTGGAAAAAGGATTTGGATATTAAAGAATTTCTATATCCAGAGACTGAAAACACGAAAACAAAAGTTTCATCTATTCTTGAAAAAAATGTTCCTGATACATTTACAATTTCGGATAAATTGTGGGCGGGACATCAAAGAAGAAAGTTGGAACATGAAGAAAAAGGAAATGGATTTGGATATTGTTTATTCAATGGAGATTCTGAATATACAGGCACAATATCGAGAAGGTATTACAAGGACGGGAGTGAAATACTGATTGAGCAACCGGGTAAGAATCCGAGAAAACTAACACCAAGAGAGGCAGCTAACCTGCAGGGATTTCCAAAAGAGTTTAAGCTTCCGGATTCGAATACAAAGGCCTATCAGCAGTTTGGAAATAGTGTAGCAGTTCCGGTTGTTGAAAAGGTATCAGAACAAATAGTGAAACAAATATTGGAGGTGTAAATAGATGTTTGCAGATTTAAATGATCCTGTGCTTCAACCTGAAAGTATCAAGGCAGGACTTATTCCAGAAATTACAATAAGTGAAGGCTTAAGAATAAAGTTGGATGAGATGTTTTCACAGGAGGAGAAAGCATATAGCAAAATTTGGGGAGCAACATCAGTTGTTCAAACTGATAAAAGCTATGTTTTCTTTTCAAATCAATGGTTGTATCTGGCTGTAATGTGCAAAAAATATGCGCAGGCTTTATATCAGTATTGCGATTTTTTTGATAATCATATGAGAACTGATACTGATGTAATGAATTGTGTTAAAGCACAGGATTATAGCGGATCTGCATATGTTAATCTTTTTGACTCTGAAAATGATAGAGAGTATATGAAAAAATTCATTAACGGAGATCAGGAATTTAGACCAGGTAAAAATCTGGTTAATGCCGGCGATAAAATCAGATCATGTAAGGATATTTTTGGGTCTTGTGTTTTAGGAAAGATGGATGTTCCAAATGCCTCATCTGCATATCTAGGTAATCTGGTCTATTATCTTGCAAAAAGACCTGCTCTTTATGATGAGCTTGAAAATGAAATTTCTGGCCAGACTGAAGTGCTTGATTCAGCAATCAAGCTGCCAGTTGTAGTGAAAGATTGTGCAAAAGCAATTGTTGATTACATATATAAGTTAGATGAGTTCGAGAGTATTATCGAACGAATCGAAATTATGGATCAGAGTATAAAGATAAATACAGGAAATACAGATGGGCTTTTGCCAGAAGGAAACTGGTTACGGTATATGTTCGCACGTCCATCGTCAGGAATGTTTGACCCAGAATCATCAAGTGATAAGACTAGGGTGTTTGATACTGAATATCTTATAAAAGCAAACGGTGAAGAGTACAGATGTAAACTGACTACTGAATGGGTTGGAACAGATATAACTGAGGGTGCACAGGGCAATAATTATCTACAGGCGCTTATAAAGCTGGTTAATAAATATTATTCTGATGTTCTCGAAATAAAGGACGAGGGTGGTACCTATTATCTTCATGTATTGAAGAAAGAATTTCTTATATCAGATTTACCAGACGTATTTGATTCTGTTTTTGCTGAGCGATATATCACATCACTTCTGACTAAACCGTTTGTTATTTTGACTGGTAATAGTGGTACAGGAAAAACCAGAATAGCGAAACAGTTTTCACAGTACCTTGAAAGAACAATAGATGGTAAAAGAAATTGGTTAATTGTTCCTGTTGGTGCAGACTGGACAGATAATACTAAAATGCTTGGATTTTATAATCCACTTGAAGAGAAATATGTCTCAACTCCAACACTGGATTTTATTCTCCAGGCAATAAAAAATCCGACAGTGCCATATTTCCTTATACTTGATGAAATGAATCTTTCACATGTGGAAAGATATTTTTCAGATTTTTTGAGTGCAATGGAGTCGGATGAAAAAATCCCACTTTACAAGGTGTCTGGCAAAAAAGCGAAAGATGGAGAAGAGATAACGATTCCTGAAAAGATACGACTTCCTAAAAATCTTTTTGTAACAGGAACAGTTAATATTGATGAAACAACATATATGTTTAGTCCAAAGGTGTTAGATCGCTCTAATGTTGTAGAATTTAAGCCTGAAAAGGAAGCTGTATTGAACTTGATTACAGGTTCAGTAGATGTGAATAATGTTTCTCGTGCAGGAAATGGAGTGGCTGAAGGATTTATAGATCTTGCGTCTGTTATAAGAAATGGAGTTTGCAATGTTGAACAGATAAAACTTGAGCAGGTTCGAGAATTTCTTGATAGCATTTACGAGGAACTTCAGGAAAGTGGTTTTGAATTTGCTTATCGTACAGTTAAAGAGATCCGTCAGTATTATGCAGCGGCATATGAGTTACAGAAAGGTAACTTTAATCTTACAAGAACAATGGACGAACAGATTGTTCAGAAGATTCTTCCTAAAATATATGGTGATAGAAAACAGATAGGAGAGTTACTGGATACTCTTGAAGAAAAATGTAAAAACGGAATTGGGGATTCATCAGAAGAAATGACTTTATCATTGAAGAAGATAGAGCAGATGAAGAAAAGACTTGATAAATATCAGTACGCAAGCTTTATGTAAGAAGGTGTTTTAATGGGCATAGCAGCAGTTTCATTTAAAGATAAAAATGGAATAGAGATAGTAATTTATCCGCAGGGCGAGTGGGATACTATTGATTTTAACGTAACTACTGAAGAAGAAGGCACAGATATGATTGCCTATGAAGAAAAAGAAGCTGCGTCTAAAGCTGTGCTCTCAAAGCTTGATATTGCAACTTCAGTGGATGGACAGAAAATATTAAGACTACGCGAAACAGCTACTTATACATGCAGATTAAAGGATGACATTCAAACTGGTTCGGATCAGATTTGTAAGAATCTCGGTTTCCCAAATGAGAAGAATAATAAGTTCCTCAAAGTAACCAGAGATAGAGATGCATTATCCTTTAGATTTATTAACTACCTTGGAAGAACACATTTAAAAAATTCTTCAGATGAAACTGTAGTCGATTTTGAAATAGTACCTCAGAAGATGAATTATGAAGAGGACTATATTGAGTTAACTAAAAAGCTGGCTGAAGAGTGCGCAGAAATCTTGCTGGAGTATTCAGGTGTTACATCGAACAGATTTGAAACATCTGATACCAATAGTGCCAAGACGCTTTTGGAGCAGTTTATTTTCTTGAGGGAATTCTGTTACTCACATAACCTACAGGCTCTTTTCGGACATATAAAGCGTAATCCGGATAGAATGCTTATGAAGGATGAAGTCCTTAAGCCAATTGGACAGGGTTCTCCAAGTGCAAGCTTTTATTCCAGCCCTTTTTCTCATAGTAGAGGCTGGCAGATGGTAAATGGAAAGCCTATGCCTCAAGAAGTTGCTGTAACAAGAAAGTATGACAGTCTTGATACCGTTGCAAACCGTTTTGTGAAGTTTGCTTTGAAAAAATTCAACCTGATATGTAGAGAACTCTGTTCAAGTCTTGATGCCGCAAAGGGAAAAAATGCAGGACAGAATATGTATACGGAGTGCTATCGGGAGGCTTTAGAGATTCAAAGAATTACTGATGACATTTTGAGAGATCATTTCTTTGATGATGTAAGAGAACTTACGATTATGCCGCAGAATAATCAGGTACTTGAAAAGAGAGAAGGATATAGACAAGTCTTTTACGCAGCAGCTATGGTTGATCTTGCTCTTCAGTTGAATTGGGAGGGTGAGCAGGAGGCCTATAGCGGAGAATCTAAAAATACGGCATTACTGTATGAGTATTGGTTGTTTTTTGAACTTAGAAAAATTATCAGTTCAATCGATAATTGCCAATGTGTACAGGCTTCTGAAAAGCCGTTCATCAATACTGACAATGGTCTAACTATTTCATTAAGCGAAGGTCAGACTTCTTGTCAGGCATTTCTTCTTCCTGATTTGGGTACAAGGGTGAATCTGTATTATAACAGGACCTTTTCAAGGGAAGAGTTTTCCAATACAAAGTATGCAGGATCATATTCAAGGCCGTTTAGACCGGATTACACGCTAGAAGTGTATCCTTCGGATTATCTTAAACCTGAAGATGCCGTCAGAGAAGGTGCGGTAAGCTACATTCATTTTGATGCGAAGTACAGGATAACGGATTTAAGATCTTTTATCGGACCTGATGAAAATGAAATGACAGAGGAGCAGATAAAGGAAGAAGTTGAAAATGATAAACAGGATAGCGTAACGAATACATACAAGCGAGGAGATCTTCTGAAAATGCATACATACAATGATGCAATTAGAAGAACTGTAGGAAGTTACGTCCTGTATCCTGGAGATTTTGATTCAAAGACAAAGAATTACAGGCTCTTTGAGGAGGTTCTTCCAGGAGTAGGTGCTTTTGCAATCAAACCAAGTATTCAGACGGACAGTGAAAATGCATTGAAGGATTTTATATATGAAATCATTGAAGCACGTAGCAGAAAATACAGCAGACTTAACCGTATGTTGTCTTATAGCAACCTTGTACTTGGTGAACCTGCGATTAGTATGTTAGATAAAAGAACTACAGGTAAGGAAAAGGACAATAAGAATATCCATAATGATTTGTGTGTTATCGGTTATTTGAGACCTGATTATTATGAGTTGCTGAGCAGAGAAGACCTTTTATCTGAAGGCAGGACTTTTGTTTTTTATTACTATGCTATCAAGAGTGAATCAGTGTATTCACATCATGAAGATATAGGAAAAGCAAAGTATATTCGCTTTTATCAGAATGATATAAATGCTACGGGTAGATATGAAATAGAGCCGCTTAAAGGAATCATAAAATCAAGTGAATTGGTTTCAAAAAAGCAGCTTGATGATTTACTGACAGAGAATGGTTCTAACGATGGTAAAGAAAGATCCGCAGATTTTTATTATGTTCTTAAGGTGGAGGTAGTAAGCTGCACTGAGTCAAAGATTAGCTGTAATAATAGTGATTTGAATGGCGTGAATGGAAATGATACATTCAGTCCACATTCACCTAAGGTTGTAACTGAAGATTGGTTATTAGTGAAATCTTGAAAGCTGGTGAAGTAATATGAGCGATAAGCTTACACCTGAAAAAAGAAGCTGGAATATGAGCCGGATTAAAGGCAAGGATACAAAAATTGAGGTGGAAGTCAGAAAATATCTGTTTTCAAAAGGATATCGCTTCAGAAAGAATGATAAAAGATATCCCGGTAAGCCGGATATTGTCCTACCAAAGTATCATGTGGCTATATTTGTTCATGGCTGCTTTTGGCATCGGCATGAAGGATGTAAAGATGCGACAACACCAAAAACGAGAACGGAATTTTGGCTTGAGAAGTTTGATAAAAATGTCAAAAACGACCAGATAAAACAGGAAAAGCTTAGGGAGCTTGGGTGGAAGGTAATTGTTATCTGGGAGTGTGAATTGAAGCGGAGTTTCCAGGAAACAATGGATAAGGTTGAGAAAGAGCTGACACGAAAGCCGTTTATAGGAGCACAAAATTGATTTAGCAAAAAACGGGGGTTATTAATATTGGGAACTACAAGCGAAAAAGATATGCAGGTTAGAGAGATTAAAGAAGGGTATAAATTTGCTGATAAACTGTTTGCAAAGTATCCTCTTCTCGGAAATGCAATTCTTAAAGAATCAACGCAAGATAAAATAAATGAACAGGCAAAAAAAGCATTGGATATACTCGTTGAAAATCCTTCTTATGTTTCGAGTATGCCAATAAATCGTTAAGGAAAGAATCGAAGGTGGTGCAAACGAAAAAGCAGTATTGAGACTTTTCATTAACTGCCCTTTCGTTTGCATCAATTTCGATTTTTTCTGGTTGAACAAAGCGCGTCAACTCTATATGGACTTTTAATTCTGACACTCTATTTATAATAGGATAGCGTGTACACATAGAAATACATAGAATTTATAATTCAGTCCTGTATTATGACACCAGAAATAAGCCTCCCTAAGGAAGCTAAAAAAATATACAGTTATGATACGTTAACAGAGCATATGTGGTTTTGGTTTTATAAAATGTTGTTCTGTAGGCAGAGGAATAATCTTACCACCACAGGAAGAGCACTTGCATATATCTTTATTATAAAGAAGACGGATAATGGCAGGTGCATCCATATCTTTCAGCTTGGAAATATATTTTTTGCAGCCAAGGATGTTTCTGCATAGGGTAATCTTTTTCTTCTTATTTCTGGATGAAAGAAGACCATAGTGCCTGATACGTACAAAATGTTTTGGAGGAACATGCATTAAAAATCGACGGATAAATTCCTCGCCGGATATGGTGATCTCTTTCCAAAGCCCTTGGTTTTTGTAATCTTTAGCAGAAAATGTAACTGTAGATTCTGTCATGTCTTTGATACGGTAGTTGCTGATAGCAATCCGGTGGGTGTATTTTCCAAGGTATCTGATGACAGATTCGGCACCGTCAAATGGTTTCTTGCAATAAGGAATCCATTCCTTTGCATAGCAGGTATTTAACAATTCCTTGAAAGTATAGTAGTTTTTGTAAGGTGCAGCTGAGCCATGAAATTCAAGTTTGTCATTTTCCCAAAGTTGCCTAAGTTCAGCCATGTATTTTCCACGAAACGTTTTTGAGATTATCTTAATCGGAAGGAAAAAATCTTTCCCGTTGTCTTTCCAATGATTTTTCACATCCAGCCCTCCACCAAGAACAATCGCATGGATATGAGGATGAAAATTCATGGTACTTCCCCATGTATGAAGGGTACAGATATAGCCGATATCAGTCCCAAGATATTTACAATCAGCAGCAAGTTCACTGAGAGTATCTGAAGCCGCATGATAAAGAGCAGTGTATAAGACTTTCTGGTTGCTGTAGATAATGGGATTAAGTTCTTCCGGAACTGTAAAAACCACATGGAAATAAGGAGCATCTAAGATATCCTCACGCCGTGCATCTACCCATTTTTCTTTTGGAAACTCCTGACACATAGGACAGCACCTGTCACGGCAGGAGTTATAGTGGACTGATATGCAGCCGCAGTCCTCGCATACGCTTACATTCACACCAAAGGCGCCGGTTTTGCAATTCATGATGTGGTAAGCGGCTTTTCGCTGAGCGGGAGAAATACTATGTGTGGATTCAAAAGATGAATAAAAACGATGAAAAACATCCTGAATCGTACAATCCTTACTCATGATTCACCACCTTCCGGGTTGTCGAACGGGCTGCGGATTCCCAGAATTGTCTTGTTGCTCACATGAAGGTAAACATCTGTAGAGCGAGGATCAACATGTCCCAGAAGTGACTGGATATATTTTATATCTGTGCCACTTTCGAATAAGTGGCTGGCAAAACTATGACGGCACGCATGAGAGGAAACATGACGGTTAATGCCGGCGAGTTTAGCACTTTTCTTAAAGAACTGGTTAACACTGGCTATATCCAGATATCCACCGGACCAGGAACTTGGGAAAAGGATATCTTTAGGGCGACCACATTTGAACCAATACTCTGTGAGAAGGTCTAAATTTTTTGAGACAGAATTGTATACCTGTCAATTCTGCCTTTGGTTTCACGAACATGAATTGTCATGTTGGTACGTGAAATGTCATCATAATGAAGATGAACAACCTCTGATACACGTAATCCGGAAGAATACATAGTTGCAATAATCGCTTTATGCTTCAGATTCGGAGTGGCGTCAATGATTGCATTTATTTCATCGCGGGATAGAACAGCAGGAAGATTTCGCTCTCTTTTCATAGCCGGAACAGTGTCATCATCCCAGACAGTCTTCAGCACCTTTTTATATAAGAACTTTATTGCAGACCGATAGTGATTGTGAGTTTCAGGAGACCTTCCTTCCAGACGTTTGGCAGTAAGAAAACTTTCCGCATCTTCAAGTGTAAGATCAGAAACATTTTTTCCGATCCAACGAAGGAAGTAACTGACATCAGAGCAATACAGTTGAATAGTTCTTTCACGCAGGTTACGTTTTTCCGCTTCATTGCGGATAGATTCAAAAATATCGTTATACATAATAAAACCTCCAAAATAAGTAGTGTTAATAATTACATCTACCTATTCGGAGGTGCATTAGCGTCATAATTCCGATTGCGGAAGAGACTGGAAAATGTTATTCTTATCATAGGCAGTGGAGCTTTCTTAGTTCAGTTGTTTCGTGTGGTAACTTAACAATAACGGATTATGAAAAGTAATTCCTCTGCTTTTTAATAAAAATAAAACTGCGCTACAGCCTTGGCAGGCCATCGCGCAGCGATTTTGTTCAATCGGTATTTGAGGAGGGCTATGATGGAATGATTTACTGTGCAATTATTCTTTCAATTTTATTCCTGCTTAGTGGGATTATGAGTAGTTCAGTGTTATTGATTATTGCATCAGTATTATTTGCACCAAGTCATATTGTAACTTCATATAGAAATGCAAAATGAGATTTGCAACTTGGTATTTGTAAGTTAAAAATAGATGAAAATGTTTTATTGTGCAAAGGAGTGTGTAATATGAGCGAAAATTTTAATAGTCATATTGCCTGTGAAGGTACGGATAATGATATTAATTGGGTTTGCAAAGTCTGTAAAGATTTGCCGAATTATGCGGGAATGTACTTGTATCAACGAGAAAGAGAAAAAAATCAGTTGAAAAACGTAAAGGATCGATGTGCTGATTTAATACTGATGAAATATTATTATGCCTTGCTGCACCTGTTGGACAAGATACATGAGCTTCATGAATGTCCTAATCCGGAAAATGATGTACCAAAATACGCAGACCGGAAATGCTCAACACCAGAATGTTTTGTTTATTATCGATATATATATAATACTTATGCGAGCATTTTGATGACAGAAAAGGGACTTAATCAGATTAATCTAAGATGTGATATTTGTTCTGTTTTACCTTATACTATTTTTAGTGACTTAGAAATGATTGCTAAAAATATGCATAGTGATGATATGGAGAAAACACAAAAATTAGAGATAGAAGCAGTAATCGCAGATTATTATTTAGAAGCGGTTGGTTTTTGTGAACAGTGGGATGAGTGTCCGAGCGGAGTGGACTGGTTGGAATTGATAAAAAGTGTTCAGTTGTTAAGGAAATATCTGGAAAAAAAGATCGTAAGGAACTTCAAATTAGTCTGAACGAATGGAACAGAGTACGGTCTATCGACAACATTCTGAACACTGAAATAAAAACAACTTGTAGAGACTTTCAGACGAAGAACATTCCGTTATGTGTATTGGAAAAGAAAACGCTTGTGTATATGGATTTTGGCGTTTATCAACTATATGAGAGTAATGAAGTTTTCCACACACAACTGTATAATTATGCCGAAATGGATGAAATTCAATTTGTGTATAGTCCTACTCATATGGAGGAAGTATGTAGGATGGACAATTCTATATTTGAGGGCAAACGGCGAGATAATATTTCAAAAATTTGTAGCAACTGCGAAGTCCTTCCGGTTCGGGACGGATGTCTCAAAATTCTCACAGAACCTGTAGAAGTGTGCTTTGACCGTGCGAAAAAACTTCAGGTTTTGAATCAGTATGCTGAAGAGTCAGAATGCGCTACATTTGAGACTCTAGAGGAAAAAACGTGTGGATTACTCAGATGGGACGAAAAAGAGGTGGAAACACACAGAAAGGAAATTTCTTTGTTAACATCTACACAGTTATTTGATCCGAAGAATGAGATGATTGATAACGAAAGCATTAATAGGGTATTTTACGAGATTTGTGGTTCTCGTTTTCCAGTTGAGGACTTTAAGGATTATTGTAAAAAGGAAAGAATCTTTTCCGAGATTAGAGAAGCGGTTCGGCTTCTTTTTATACTAATGAATGCATTAGGCTATCACAGAAATAAAATTGAGAAGCGCACAAAGTTTACATATAAAGCTTTTTATCCTACTTATGATCGTGAGTTTTACAGAACCATTAGAAGTGGTTTTTATGATGTTGATCATATCTGTTATGCGTCAAAATGTAACTATTTTGTTACCTGTGATTATGCATTGTCATCGCAGGCGATGGAAATTTATCGTTATCTTGGATGCAAAACCAATGTCATCTATTGTGAAAAGAAAGCACCTGATCCTTCCTTACCTTTGGCAGTGTTATGTAAGAAAACAGCTACTCCATAAAACTTTTGTGATACTATATCGGTTCGTTCATTGTAATCATATGTGGAAAGTATTGCTTTCTTACTTCAAAAAATTCGTTCTAAGAGAGAAATAAATTCCAGTTGTAAAAACGAATGCAATTCATATTTAATAGATTATAAGGAATTCCGTATGGAAAAACATGCTAAGAAGAACATTATTTGATGAGAAAAGGTGAGGTATATGGAGAGACAGCAAGAGTATGAATTAAGAAAGAAAATTGCAGATGCTATACAAAATGATGTCGACAGAGTATTTTCTGAAAAATTACAGTTATTTAATCATGATTTCTATTATGAGATTCTTTTTCCACTTATCGTGTTAGAAATGAACTATAAAATGAAATCTGAAGAATCTTTAGCTGCGGGATTGGGTGATTCTAATGAATATCTCATTTTAGTAAATCCTCTTCGAGAAGCTATATATTGGTACATACATAGGGTGCTCATATCCGATAGGAAGATTTTGTTTTCAAAGAAAAGATATGTTCCTAGTTTAGGTGAAGAATATTCATTTGTTGAGTATGTATTACAATTGCACGACGAATTTAAGCGGGGAGAGCAAATAAGAGAAATACGTGATTGCGCTTCAAAGGTAATGATAAAACCTGAAGATGATAATACATATGGTTTCTATTTTCCTGTTATTTCAGAAAAATATCATAAAGAATTATTATATTATTATGGTTTAGATGATACTTTGAATTTTGAGGTAGAAAAAGAAATATTTGTTGAATGTGAGAAATACTTGCATGATAAAATCAATGTGAAAGAGTTAATAAAACATCCTCAGAAGATTTATATTTTTTATAATATACTAAATAGAATGGCAAATGTTATTGATACTAAATATTTCGAGTTGTGTAAGAAACGTGTAATGTCAGACTTAAATAAGATATCGTCGTCTTCACTTAGAAGCTTAGATGATAATACGAATAAAGTGATTATTGGGAGCAAAGATGAGTTGGCCACATTTTTGGCATTGCTTTATTATCTGAGTAGGCTTTGTATGCAGAAGTATATGTTGGCTTCGTCGACTATGGTGGGTGAATTGGAATATGTATGTCAGTATGATCTCGTCAAAATATTAGCATTAGGGAGGCAAATAGGAATCTCGAGAGATTCTGTAATGAGTTATATAGATTATTTTTCGATGGATGTTAACGTGACAAGTGGAAATTTTACTGAATTTCCCCTGTTAAAATTTAAGAATAAAATTATCTGGATACCAAGCTCCATAGTATTGAATGATTTTCAATTCTCGATAGTAAATGGACATTACTACAAAGGAATACGTTTCGAGAATAAGGATGAGACGGTTTCTCAGTCAATAATTGATTATATTGTTAATCATGTGAATAAATATTCGAATATTCTTTATAATACAAATTATGTTTATTCAGTACCTAATGAGACATTTAAGGGAAAGCCCCTTAATAGTGATATTGATGTTGCAATATATGATAAAATAGGCAAAAAGTTGCTAATTATTGAATGTAAATGGAAGGAAAATGTATATCAAAACCGTGAGAATTATATAAGAATTGAAGATGCCTTAAAAAAAATATATGATAATCAATTGGAAAAACATCAAACCTATCTTGAAAGAGATATTAATAGACTAAATGAGCTATTTGATAATCAGATTGACTTTACAAGGGAAGGAGACGTTGATACCTTATATCTTTTTGTTGATAAAAGGATACAGTATCATGATAATGGAACAAATCGGCATGCCATTCCAATTTTTATGCTTGCTTATTTATTTGAAAATAATTCATCTAAGAGGCAATTAATATTAAGTGATGTGTTCTCGGAAATACGGGAAATGAAAAGTAGGGTGAGATATGAAAGAATTAAACTAAAAGAACCAGTACATCTTGGGGAAATAACAGTTATATAAAGTTGATGAACCATCTATATAAGTTATTTTGATTCGGTAGATTTCAGCTTGCAGTAATAATGTAATCATAGTAAACATACTAGTTCAATTCTTGGGGGATGCTTCATACTGGTCCATGGTACTGAATTAGTAATATATAGTAACACTTAATCAAAGAAGAAAACGCTGACAAGGAGGTAACATGGGAGAGATTGTTGGACTATGTATTGGAAGTTATGAATTTTTATCACGCAAAAATACTTTTGGTGATTTATTATCAATTTTTAGTCAAGATGATTTGACGATAGAAGAAGTATTTGACAAAGAACTAGATGAAAGTATTACTAGACGATATTTTACTACGACTGTTAATAATGCAAAAATGTGTTTAGATGTAATGGGACATACAACTCTAAAGGCAAAAAGTTTATTTGAATACCATAAGAAGAATTATTTAGACTACTTAGAAGATGATTTTGATGATGAAGTCGATAGTGACAATATTGAAAGAGAGTATACCTTTGAAAATTGGGCCCGAGCAGTAAAAAAGTATTCTTCAATATTAGCGTCCGATATTTATGAGAATGGTGATTATATATCATTAGAGAAATGCAGGGGAGAGAACAATTCTCTGTGCGAGAAAATAGTATTAGACTCATTACCACATTGTAAGGATGATACATATTTTGGCATTGATTTCTATTATTTAGATGAAGAAATAGGATCACCGTGGGATGTATTTCGTATTATTTTAGAAGCATTTAAATCGGAAGACATAATTACTCTTGATTATACAAATCTATTTGAGGGTGGATGGTGTGATGAGGTTCCAGAGGAAAAAGAGTATTTAGTATCTAAGACAGTTATACTTACAGAAGGTAGTACAGATGCAAGAGTTATATCTGAAGCAATGAAATTGTTGTATCCTCACATGGTAAAGTTTTATTCTTTTATTGATTTTTCAACTTATGTTGTGCAGGGAAGTACAAATTACTTAACGCATTATTTAAAAGCATTTATTGCTGCTGGAATCAGGAATAGAATTATTGCATTATATGATAATGATTCAGCTGGTTTAAGTGAAATAAAAGTTTTAAAAAATATTCCAATTCCATCAAATGTAAGAATTATGCACTTGCCAGATTTAGAAATGTGTCTCCATTATCCAACTATTGGACCGGGAGGAAGTTCAATAGACAATATTAATGGTCGTGCTTGCTCAATAGAAATGTTTCTTGGTAAGGATATTCTGAAAAAAAGTGGAGAATACGAGCCTGTTCGTTGGAAATCCTATATTGATAAAGTAGATGCATATCAAGGTGAAATAGTTTCTAAATCAGAAGTGTTGAAACAGTTTAAATTGAAGGTTAAAAGAAGTCAGGATCAACTTGTTTTAGATGAATGGGAAGAGTGCGATTTGCTACTTAGGGAAATTTTTGCTGCTTTTGAAAAGTAGTATTATAGTAGAAATGAAGTGATAGACTATTGTTTGTCAGTTTGAAATAAAATAATAAAAATAAAACAGCGTCAGGGCAGTTATAAGTCGAGAGATTTATAGCTGCCCTTTTTTTATTGCTTTTGGACACGATGTCCAGAAGCGGAAAGGAGAATTATGAGGTATTTATTACATCGGCTGTATGTTCCACCTTAGCGGAGCATACGCACATGGAAATGCAGATCGGAGGTACTTATGTAAGAGGAAGTAACGCAGAAAACAATCGCTCTTGTAATTAAGACCGCTAAATTGGATGCCAACGTCTTGAAGGCTGCAATGCGGATGTATCTGAACCACCGCAGGCAGAAAGCACAGAAAACGCATGGTAAAACTTCTGTGAAAAAGCTGGTTGGCGAAGGCGTGGGAGTTTCGTCTATCGAAGTGACGGACGGCAATATCAAATCCTTTGAGCGGGTAGCTCGTAAATATAATGTTGATTTTGCCGTCAAGAAAGACAAGACAACGGACCCGCCGAAATATGTGGTATTTTTCAAGGGCAGGGATGCCGATGCAGTAGCACAGGCATTCAAGGAATTTGTTTATGGTAATGAGAAACGAAAGGGCAGGACTTCCGTAAGGGAGAAACTGAAACGCTTTAGGGATGCAGTATCACAGAATAAGAACAGAGAACGGAGCCGGGAAAAGAATAAGGACAGGGGGCAGAGCCTTTGAGTAACATCATTGAAGGCATAACCAAAGACCTGACGGAAATCCCGAAAAATCTGAAAGCAAAAGCAGGAGGTATGGATACCAAGAAGCTAGTGCTTTTGAATCTGCCCTATATCTTTGCTGGGTATTTCTGTGACAAGGTTGCATGGTTGTGGAGAGTATCGGAGGGGACAAATGCTTCCGATAAGATGATGGCAGTCATGAACCGCCTTGATAAGCTGTTTGCCAATCCCTTGCCCAGCTTCCACCCAAGGGATTTACTGATTGGTGTGGCAGGCGGCATAGCACTCCGACTTGTGGTGTATTACAAAGCCAAGAATGTCAAGAAGTTCCGACAGGGTGTAGAATACGGTTCCGCAAGGTGGGGAAATGCCAAGGACATAGAGCCATATATGGATTCTGTGTTTGAAAATAATTTCTTGAATCCGATCCAGAGACGTTTTCTCTGGAAGCAGAAATTCATCATTACATAGAAATACTGGAACCAGTCCTCAGAGGTGACGGACAGGAGATGTGGCAGGCATTGGACAGAATTATTTCAGCGAAAAATTCCATGGAAGGGATTATGGAAAAAGAAATGTATATTCGAGGATTTCTGGATTATGAAAGGCTGGTGTGTGAGAAAGACAATCATATCTGAAAAATGAAAATGTGACAGCATAAACAAATAAGATCTTCTGTGAAAGCAATCAGCCACAGGAGGTTTTTGCTGTCCCACCTGCATAAAAAAACATCTCTGTTTTCGTATTGATTGATTCAGCAGGTCATACCGGTGTGGTACTGCTCTGCTGTGAGATAAGCATACGAAGATCAGAGGAAAAAGGCATTGAGGGGAAATTGAGCAGGAATTGAGAAAAAAGATATATTGTGCTTACGTTCTTCATGTACTCTTGTTGTGATTTCATTGTTTTTTATCG
>OGFI01000410.1_pt1 | contig 34817 bp, 24 predicted proteins | sample 1570901 | NCBI WGS metagenome assembly OGFI01 (sample SAMEA2582018, study PRJEB24529) | metagenome | biome: Human gut stool | place: China | collected 2011 | reverse complement strand
AGTCGCCATGATGGTGGCTGTAGAATTTAGTGGGTACTCACTATGGAGCGTTTACTTTTAATGCATATGCAACGGCAGTTGCATTTTCATATCCAAATCGCTGATCATCCCCAAGGATTGAATTCTGATTCCAGAAAACATCACTCAAGTATGACAGTTCACAGCCCATGCGCCAGCCCGGAATGCACAGGAAGTTTCCTCCTGTTTTTGAACCGAACAGGATATGGAAGCTGTATCCTTCAGCATTTACAATGGCTTCGTATGGTTCTTGTGAAATCTGAAGCAGTTCAATCTGTCCTGCTTTATTAATCACCTCTGAATCCTCGTAATCATCACCATTAAAATATACAACAGGATATTCATAGTCCAGTGTCATAGCTGTTCACCTCCGCTTATCATCTCATGGTCGCTGACGTAGAGAACGTCCTGGTCATCTATCACCTGCAGATTCTGCTGGCATCCATACATAAGCGATTTTTCACAGATACGGTTTATCAGTCTTGGAATTCCGCATGATATGCGGAAAATTTCATCAACAGCCCTGCGGCTGAACAGTTCACGGTCTGTTACCCCTGCGTAATTCAGATGCGACTGTATATATTTTTCTGTTTCGGCCCTGTCAAGGTGTGGAAGAACACAGTTTATGTCTATTCTCTGTCTTACTGCATCATACCTTTTGAGCCTCAGCTTGTCTTCCCAGAGTTCTGACTGTCCAACCAGAACCAGAGCCATAGGACTTTCTGAATCAAATTTGTAGTTAAGAAGAAAACGGAATTCCTCTATTGTTTCTTTTTCAAACAGATGCGCTTCATCAAGCACACATACCACTTTCTGCCCATGCACTCCGCGTATGATTTCGATTTCCTTCTGAAGCTGGCGCTTGGCATCTCCACGGTAGTATTTCGATTCAAGTCCCAGCTGGTCAAGAAGTCCTTTATAAAACCATCTTGGCGTGAGCTTTGAATCCGACAGGTAAAGGAAGATATATTTTTCCTTTGGCAGACCTGCTGAAAACCTGCGTATCAGCGTTGACTTCCCACAGCCGGCATCTGCCGTGACTACAGCAAAGAGCTGTCTGTCTGCAACATATGAAAGCCTTCCCAGACAGTCAGCCATGGCTGCCGATTCGTATAAATCCTCCGGCGGTACATTTCTTGAAAAAGGTGTATGTTTCATACGGTAAAAATCCTCGTACATCCGTTATACCTCCTTCCTGTATGCACCGAATGAGATTGCGTCTGCACGGCGCTTTTTCGTCTCTTCATGCTGCTTTTCAAGTGCATCAAGAAAACGTGATGTCTCCGGTTCGGCTGCTTTCATCTGTGGAGGAAGAGGCTGTCTCTGGTCACAGTATTCACCTATTTTAAGAGGCTTCGCCTGAAATGATTCGAGTCCTTCGGAGGTTATGGTTATGATTTCAGGGGCCGCAGAATCATATGCTATTTCTACAGTTTTTCCTATAAGCTTTGGTTTTGTTTCATATCTTCTGCCCTGGAAGCTTATACAGGCTCCTTTATCAACCTTTCTTGATTCATGATACATAAATGCCTCTCCTACAACACCGGCATCCATGTATACAAGCTGCCGCGTATCACGGTTGAATTCCTGCAGGGGTGAAATTCCTTTATCAGGAACAGATACATTAAGACTGCGGTAGTATTCCCTGATTCCTTCGTGGGCTTTGTTATGATAGTATTCTTCAAGGAAAATTTTCCAGTAATGATTCAGTTCGTCAAGTGTACGTATCTTTTTGGCCTTTGCTTCCGCAATGAAATTATCCACTATCTGATGGAATTTTTCTATTTTTCCCTTCGATTTTCCGCTTCTTAAAGGTGCGAATGCGATTTGTATCGAAAGCCTGGCAAGCAAGAGTTTAAGCTGTTTTGCAACGTACTGTGAACCATTATCAAAGTAGCATTTGTCAAAACGTCAGTATTTCAGGATTGCTTTTCTGAAGGTATCCTCAACTATGCGTTCTTCCTGATTATCATAAAACTCGGAAGCAAGTATAAATCTCGAGTGGTCATCAATGGCAGATGAAAGATATGTCTGCACCATGGCTCCGTTTTTCCCGATGGGAAGTTTCGGACCATACTTGATATCTCCCTGTATCAGCATCATCCTGTGTGGTTTACAGAAACGCTTTGAAGAGCTTTTCTGACTGTATGTCTCCTTTCTGAAAACATCATACAGCCAGAATGCCGGACAGTTAATTCAAAGTCGGTAAAACAGGAATCAGTAGAAGGCCTCAAGTGTATTTCCGGAATTGTATATATACCTCATGACAGTTTTAAGCCAGGCATCCGGCATAGAACTTCTCATGTGGCTGAGCAGCGAAATGCCTGTTTCCAGCAGTTCCACGCTGAATCCAAACAGTCTGTAACCTATCGACTTCATATGTCCCTCTATGTTAAACTCATTGATAATAAACCAGTGATGCCATCTTACCATGGTGTCCTCCGAAGGATATGTTTCTGAATCCTCATCCTCAGGAGTTACAATGCCATCCAGAACTCCCGATATGGTTTCCTCATTATAGTGCTTGAATGGTGTAAGTATGTCAGGCAGCATCCGGAGCCTTTCCTTTTCTATTAATAAGGACAGTATAATGGTCTATGGCTGGACAATCAAGAGGTCAGGTGATGGACAAGATAAAGAATCATAAACAAAATAAAATGTGCCACCCGATGGGCGGCATTTATTAAAATGCAAGGTACCGATGATTACGTACTTACCCGGTTTCGATATACATTTGCATACTTTGGAATTCTGGAATGCCGGAATTTTCTGCTCTTTTATGAGACTTTTCCTTAAATAAGTGGTAAAATGACAGTGTACCTGATTATGTGAATAAGCAAAGGAGAAGATACATTGTCAATTATCAGATGGCTACATATTTCAGATTTGCATTTAAATACAAATGAGACAGAATCTATTAGGATGCGCAGAAAACTTCCTCAATATATATTGGAAAATAACATCGAGTATGATTATGTATTTTGTACAGGGGATATCAGAGATTCGAGTGCAGAGCATTGGAGAGAACCATTTCCGAGTGCAGATTTTTTGAAAAATCTTTGTGAGATTCGTAATATTTCTTTGGATAATTTATTTATTGTTCCGGGAAATCATGATGTCAATCGAACTGCATCAGATCGTGAGAATGTTGTAGAGAATATGTTATGGCATGATAATAAAAGCTGGAGTAGGAATTACAAAACCGAGCTTGGAAATATTGATGATTCTACACTGCAGGCTTTGCATGATGGTGAGAAAGAGTTTAGGAGCTTCCTCGGGAAAATATATGATAGAGATAAATTACAATTATATGATGATTATTTAAAACCACATTTTGTTGTTGAGACAGAGCATTTCAATATTTTGCATATAGACAGTACTTTGGCATATTCCGAGAAACAGAATAGAGATTTGATAATTGGTTCAAGGCAGCTTCAACTGGCATTGGATGATTTAAATGATAGCAAACCAACAATTGTTTTATCTCATTATGCAATCACATCCTTGGATCCTGAAGAACGCAGAATGGTTTCCAATATGCTGGATGACTATCATATATATTTATGGCTGGCAGGGCACGAGCATTATCATGATCTTAAACCATGTGGATATATTCATTCTATTCAGTGTGGGGAACTTAAAATTGAAGATAGATGTAAGTCTACATTTCTGGTAGGAGAATATGACACAGAAACAGGGCAGGTAGATATTCGTGCTTATAACTGGTTTTCACCGGAGGGATGGGCAGAATACCCGATTTTGTGGCGAAATAGCAAGACATATACTTTGCGGCTCTCTACAAAATGCAATGATGGCAGATCATTTGAATGTGTAAAAGCAGAGAAAAATAATGAATCTTATAAAACAAAAATGCCAGCAAAAATCATTTCTGGGTTGTTTGCAAACATTGAATCTGATAATGAAATTTACTCTAATGATAATCCCTTGGTTGAGCTTGTTAATACAGGAAAGAATTTTGTTTTATTGGGCGATGGCGGAATGGGAAAAAGTACTATGATGCTTGATGCCTGTTTTCGTCTTTCGAAGTCGGGAAAGACCGTCTTATTTTTATCGCTGGAACAGCTTGAGGCATTCGGACAGTCGATAAGAGCTTGTATAAAAGATTATAATCTTAATGAACTTATTCTTTTTCTTGATGGCATGAATGAGGTTTTGGCTGAACAAAAATTTTCCAAAGAAATAAATATGCTTGCAATGGAAAAACGGGTACAGATTATTGTTTCATCAAGAGGAAGTTTTCTATACAAATATGGTGTGGAAGGTTTCGAGGATGCGGTATTATTGTTATTACGTGATGAACAGTTGAAACAGGTGTTTACTGAGAGTCAATGGAACGAGATAGAAAAAAATTATACATTAAAACAGCTCTTAAGAAATCCGATGATGGCTTCTATGTACCAAAAGACTTATCCTGTAATGGAAAAGTACAGAGATATTTCTTTTTTGAAATGGAATTATGCAGTAGATAATGCATCGGATTTACTGGAAAATTATTATACCTCACAGATTGCTATTTTATTGAACAGAAAAGATGTGCGTGGCGAGAAAATAATGATGGCATACGTGGCAATACAACAGATCTTATCGGTAATTGCTTTCTCTTGTGAGAATGTTAATGCTTTTCGCATGGACACGCAATCGTTTCATGATTTAACTGATTCTATTATAAATGTTGTAGCTTTTGATTCTGTAATGAATGATATCAGAACAAAATACCGACTTAGACAAAAACCTACAATTGATTGTTTTGAGGTAGAGGATTATTTATTGAATGAATCAAATCTGTTAAAGCAGTCTGGAAATTATGTGTATTTTCCCCATCAGATTTATCGTGATTTTTTGTCGGCTAAGTACATTGTGAAATATACTGCTGCGGATAATGTAGATGGTATATGGAATTCAAGAATGTTTCCGCAGGCTATTATCAGACATATATCGGAACTGGATGGTCAAATGTGGAGTAATACAGCTAAGCTTGTTTCAGATGACGCAAAGGGAAAAGCTAATGATATAAAATATAACCAGATTTTTAATTTGATTTCTTCGTATCAATGTGAAGATGCGGATTATACTTGCCTGGATTTGACAAATGTGAGATTACCTAAACTTCCTAATGGAGATATCAGTCTTAGAAATTCAGACATTTCAGATTATAGTATTGGATGTGAGAAAGATAGAATCCCATATTATAATATATTGATTTTCTCAGATGATAATGATTGGCTTGTAGGATTTCAGAACTCTATTATGACTATATGGAATATTGAAACAGGAAATCGTGTGGGAGAATGGAGATTATCTGCTCAGCCATATAGCGTTTCATTTGAGAACAATTTCCTTTACTTGAAGATAAAATCAAGACAGCATGATGAGATTATCGCTTTCGAATTAAATGATAATGTGTGGATCGTGAATACAGAAAATAAACCGGATAAGTCAAGTATTAGGTTTAATAGAGTAGATAAGTCGGGTAAAGCTGTTTCAAGAGATAAGGAGTTAATGGCTGGTTCAGCTCCGGATGGATTAACAAAGATTTGTTATAAGGGTGGACAAATAAAGCATATATTATCGAGCAGACGTACTGTATTGCAATCAGCTTCGATTTCGTCTAATGGAAGTCATGCGGTAACACTTGACTACGAAATTGAAAATGACCAGAGAAAAATCCAAATGTGGGAAATCACACACAAGAAGAAACAGATGGAAAGGTTTTGCCCAGGTAATACGCAAAATGTATATATGCTTGCAACAGGTGATTGGATTCTTGGAAAAACAGATGATAGATTCTGGTGCTGGAACTGGTATGATGAAGATAATTTTTATTATTTGGAAGCTGAACCGTTATCAAATTCCAATATGAAGTATTCATCTTATGAGAATAAAATACTATATTACGATGGAAATGGCTTAGTATTGTTTGATTTGGACTCTAAAGTAAAAAATGTATTGACCAGCAATTATTCTTATATTCCTGAAAATTTGAGTCAGGCAGCGTTTCTTCCTAATGGGAAGCTGGCGATGGTGGATGAGCATGAGCGGAAGGTGATATTTAATAGTATCAGAAATGATAGATTGATGAAGGTTAATAGCGAGAAATTATGTAAGATACGAGGTATATATGCGTTTGATAAAGAACCTTTTATTGCTGTAGCTACTTCTAATGGTTTGGTAAGTATGTATCACACTGGAACGGGACAGAGGACACGTAAGCTTGAAACACATTCGAATCCGAGAATAATCGCGTGGAATGATCAGAAGATGGCGGTTGCGTGTGTAAGTTCTTATAGTAAAGTAATAGTATTTAGATATTTTTCCTGGGATAATGGCAGAAAAGGAAACTGGTATGAAGCTGGACCAAGGATTAGCATTGAGGGAGAAATACTTGATGTCTCGTTTAATTATGAGAATGAAGAATTAATTATTATTACTTCCTTAGGTCGTATATATTATTTGAGTGATTTATTCTGCGATTATCATGCACAGACACAAATTATTAATAGCTTTAATGTTGGTGCATATGATTTTTCTGGTGTTATATGTGATGAACATATTAAGGAGGAGCTTTTGATGAATGGTTGCAAGGGAAATTTAGCGTAAGTACAAAATAATCTGATTGTATTCTTATTGGTTATGATTCCTTATTTTGTCCATTACTTGACATCTTGATTGTCCAGCTATAGACCATTATACTGTGCTTATCGAGAAAGTGCGAGATAAGTAGCATTATTTTCAGAACTGCTTATAACAAGCAAATCAGACCTAGTTTGATAGGAACGTATTTGTTGATATCTGCTTGATATAATTAGGTATCGATTTTTACCATCAAATAAAAACGAAAGTCTTTTGCTATAAATGTTATTATCTAATTCTTCTATGATTAGTGAGACATGATATTTATTTTTGAATGTCCAAGCATCAAGTAAACCGATACCGGTACCACCTTCATTTGTATGAGTAGAAGCTTCGGAAATACCAAACTTCATATATGTATCAATTTCGAAAGGAATTCCACTATCTGAAACAGAGATGGTTGGAGTTCCTTTTAGCATTTGAAGAGATAATTCAATAGAGCTAGCATGGGCACATTTAGTTGCTATTATTGCATTTTCCAATAAATCTGAAAAAAGGTGAACAAGATCCAATTCATTTGCGGTGGAATATATTGAATTAAAAAATGTACCATCAAAATTGAATTTCAAATTAATGTTATCAGCGGAAGCTTCTTTTGTCATAAAAGAAATAATTGCATCAATACCGGAATATCCTGTTTGCGGAATAGAGGTTATATTTGGTACACATTGATTTAAAAGCTCCTGCCTATATGTCTTGATTGAGTTTATTTCATCAGACAAAGATAAGCCCTTTAAACGTAGGGTATTAATATCCGATTTTTCAGTCGTCATAAGATAAGTGCATACAGAGTCGGCCATAGCATTTACGATTCTATTATCTTTATGAACGATAGCACCCAGTCTCTTATTTTCTTCCTCAAGCTTAGCTATATAGGCTTTATCTTCTGACTTAGAAGTGCGTAAAGCCTGTATTTCGAGAAGGCGCAGCTTTTCCCTATAGTTTTTAGAAATTTGTGCTCTCCACCAGTATAGGATAATGATTAGACAAATTGGAATAATGGCAGCTCTGAACCTTCGTGTTGTGTATTGGTGATATGGAGACACCTGCTCGAAAGTCATTGTTCCTAATGATATTAAGCAAATGACAGTGTTGCAGTTTACCATTCCGTTGAATATTAATGCAGATATACTTTGATACACTGGTTTTATCTTTAATATGCACATGAGTATTAATGGGTATAATGCACAAATTGTAATAGTAATTCCGGGTACATGTGTAAATGACATGTTCGAAAAAACGACAAATAACGAGCATAAAACTAGGGATACTACATTGAAAAACAGCAGATTAATAACGTATGAGGATAGTGATATACAAATCGTTGATAATGACCATTTCTTTTTGTTAAAGCATGTAAAAGCTGTAAAGCAAGCAACCGGCACAAAGTATGATATGTACGGAAAGCGAGCTTTGAAAAAGTACATAGTTAAAGAGAGAATAAGCGAAACGAATATATATTTTATGCAATTAAATATAAAATAGCTGGACGATTTATTTAATTTATCCATAAAATAGAAGCTTGTGAAAAATATGATCATGTTTTTAAAAATTGCTAATTGCATATATACTACTCTTTCCAATAAAAAATAACTGTACTAATAAAATAATAAAAAATGATTAAGTTTAGTAACCTCCTTATATAGAAGGGAGGCGTACTAATTATGCTTAAAACAATAGACAGAATATTAGAGTTATGGTCAATTATTGCAAGACTCTAATCTTAAAGCTCATTTCGGAATCTATTTGCATAATGGTAAATAAATTCAGTTAATGTGGGAACACCACGCTCATAATTGATTACTGCCGTGTAATTGCGGGCTAGATCCTCAGGATTACCATTTGACCAGGCTCTGTTTATAGCATTTTGCATTGCTCTTTCAACGCTTGCAGGTGTTTTGCCGGCATGTTTACTGGCTATTGCTCGTGAAAGATTGGGTACCGGTTCATTAGTCGCAATAATAATTGCTTCGGTTAAATATTCATAACCGATTGCCTTGGGGCTTATACCAATAGCATCCAGTTCACGATGAATACGGATGGTAAGCTTGCGATTCTGCTCGGCAGGAGAGAGTGTGGGAACGGTTGTGTCTGGTGTGGAATGTCTTTGGATGGCATTCCGCATCATACGCAGTAATTCTACAGGTTTTTGAGCTGAATAATCTCTTTCATATTTCGTTATTATAAAATCGGCTCCAAGCTGTCGTGCTGCTTCGAGAGTAACATTACTTGTATTTTGTGTGGTGATAAGAATGTAAGGCAGCTTTTCTAATCCTAAATCATGTAACTTTGATAAGAAAAATAGACCATTTCCTCCACCTTCATGTAATTCTAAATCTAAAATAATTGCATCAGGAATACAATATTGAACCATATCAAGAGCTTTATTAGAGTCATCAGTTATTCCTAAAAGATGCATATCATCAAGCTGATCTATATAATTTCTAATTTCTTCACAGGCAAATTGATCATCTTCAATAAGTAAAACTGTTAATTCGCGTTGGTTTTCCATATATATTCAATCCTCCATATGTTTTTATTGTACATTAGGATATGACAAAATACAACATAAACCAACAAAATATAATAAAAAGTGCAAATGATATATAAGTTTTATAGATGGATGTGCGTGGTATAATGGTACTAGATAATTCGCGCGATAAAAAATGAAATATTGAAGAAGGTGAACAAACAATGTCAGATGAACGAAAGAATAATATTAGTGAAAAAGAGGATATTTTAGAGATATATAAACAATGTTTAAAAAAATCATACAAATTAAAAGAAAATATCTTAAAATCTATAAAAATTATAACCTTAAGCATGGGAATTATAGTTGGAGTGGTGGTAATTCTGAGTTTAATCATTATTAAACTTATACATATTAAGATATGTATTTGGATAATATTAATAGGATTTGCTATATTGATTATTGCAATTTTAAGTATGGCATTAATAACAATTACAAAGATTATGAATAAAAAATATGAAGTCATAGAAGAGCTGGTTAAGGAGGCATATGGTATTTCGGATGGACAAGCATGAAATTGGTTATATAATAAATTGAAATGTTAATATGCTTATTGGGTTCGTAAATATAGAAGAAAATAATTAATATAAATTATACCCACAATAGGAGTATGGATGGTTTTTATGAAAAAACTAAGAAAAATGAAAAAGCAGAGTATAGAAAAGAAGAAAAAACAATATAAAGAAATTGCATGCAAAATTAATAAAGTAATCCAAAAAGCGGGGTTTCAAGATCCTGGGAATAAAATAGATAAAGGTAAATTTGAATTGGCAAAAACGTGGTTGATTAATAATGAGTTGATGTCAGCAAAATATGTAGTTAAGACTCTTTCAAGAGAAATTTTAGTTGAAATAGAGTACGCTGTTACAATGTTATGCACATTTGTTTTAGGCGTTTTTACGACGCTGTGGGCAAATGACGAGGTTAGTATCAACACATTTCCGTGGAAAGCATTTTTAGCAGTATTTGTAATATTTTTAATGGCACAATTTGCATTTAAATTTTTGGGAGAAGGCATAATTGAGGATTATAATCTTCGAATTTTAAGAGAAATCACATATGATGAATATATGGTGTTGATTGATGATGAAGATATCGGAAATGAAACAGAAGACTAATAATAATTTCTGATATAAAAGATTATATGTAGACTCTTAAATAGTATATGAACATAAAATACTTAGAAATACATGAGCTATACAAGATATAAAACAGTCAGGTATGTCAAGGCTAAAAATATTATTAAGGTAAGGAAGGGCAGAAAAATGTTTGATAATGGATCGGAGATTTTAAGGTTTGATTGTCACTTGCATACAGTGAGTGATAAGGAATTTAAATATGATGGTGAGGGCGATAAATTTATTTCAAACTATGTTGATAAATTAAAGTCTGAGGGTATTGGGGTTGGAGTTATAACTAACCATAATAAATTTGATTATGAACAATATAAAGCATTAAAAAAAGCTGCAAATAAAAGCGGTATATTCATTTTGCCAGGAGTAGAGCTATCCGTAAAAGAAGGCGCAAGTTCAGTACATATGTTAGTAGTATTTAATCCAACTGAGTGGATATCTAATGGAGTAGACCATATTTCAAGAATGGTAGGTTCAATGTTCTTGGGAATTGATGATCCGGGAAATGAAAATACTTGTACAGAAAATGATATGTTAACTGTCATTCATGAATTGGACAAGCAGAACAAGGACTATTTTATTGTGTGTGCACATGTTGAACAGAAAAAGGGATTCTGGGAGGAATGTGGAGGTTCACTAATTGAAAAGCTATCTTCTGATGTAGCTTTCAAAAGAAGAGTATTGGGATTTCAAAAGGTGCGTACTAGAGATAAGATTAAAAAAGTGCATGATTGGATGGGATATGATATTGCATTCCTTGAAGGCTCAGATCCTAAAACGATAGATGAGATAGGAAAAGGGGAGAAAAAGAAATATATTAAGATTGGTGAAGCATCCTATGGAGCTGTAAAATATGCTCTTATGGATTATAAGAATCGAGTTTTTGATGAAAAACCTGTTATAAGCCACGGATATATTAATAAAATGAAATGTGTTGGTGGAAAGCTGGATAATCAAATTTTTTCACCTTCACATGAGCTTAATACATTGATTGGAATTAGAGGAAGTGGAAAATCCTCAGTGTTGGAGGTCCTTCGTTATGCTTTGAATAAAGAACCTGCACAAGATGAAAAATATAAAAATGAATTGGTAAAAGCAGTTCTTGGTTCAGGTGGACAAATTGAATTAGAGATAGTTGATAAGTTTAATAAAAAATATTTTTTGAAAAGAATATATGGAGAAAGAAGCTCATTGTATGATGCTGAGGGTAATACATTAAATATTCCAATAGAATCTGTTCTTAAAAATTCGTTATATTTTGGACAAAAGGATTTAGCACTAACTCGTAAAGGTTATGAATATGATCTTCTTAATAAAATAATAGGTGATAAAGTACCTGATATGAAAAAAGAAAATGATGCTATACAAAAGCAATTAATTGATGATATTGATAAGCTGAGGACATTGAGTGATATCCCAGATAAAATTGCAGATTTAAGTACGGAGAATGCAGCAATAGAACATAAGTTGAAAATATATCAAGAAAAGGGATTGGATGAAAAATTAAAAAAGCAGACTTCATGTAATTCTGATTTGATAAAGATAGATACAATTTCTGAATGGGTTAAAGAAATGATTCAGTCGTTGGAGGAAGCCTGTTCAAAAGATGGAAGGGAACTTATTTTGTTTCAAAGTTATGTTTCACAATATAATAGTGAAATTTTTGGGAAATTAGCTCCATTTATTAGGCAGGCAAATGCTGGAATCGATTCAGTAAAACAAAATATAGAACTCTTAAAAAAATCACTGGAGGGAATTTATTCTGTTAAAGCTGAATTAATGCAAAAGATGGATTCTTTAAAAGATGAATTTGCTGAGATTAAGCGAGAGATAAATGATGAACAATTAGATGCAGATAGTTATGTTGCAAATAAAAAGAAGTTGGCAGCAAATAATGAAGAAATTGAAAAATTAAAAGAATGTTTAAAGACAAAAGAGAGTATATGTACATCTATTCAAAAGGGATTTGATGTTCGTAACGAGAATTTAAGAAAAACATTTATTGCTTATCAAGATGCAACTAATGAAATTAATCAGCAGCAAGATCAATTGGCAGTAAATATTGAATTTAAAGGTGATAAAGATGTTTTTAAAGATAAATTAATTGCGTTTTTTAAAGGAACGGGATTGTCTGAAGTAAAGTATACGGAGATGAGTAATACTTTTTCTGATTTAGCTGCAATTGTTGAAGAATATTATTTACATGATGGTGAGCAGATAAAAAAATATTGTACGGATGTTATATATGCGAAAGTCGCTACAAAAATTGCGGATAACTATAAAGAGATGGTTATTGAAGATACACCCGATAAGATTAATATAACTTATCATGGAAAACTATTAAGCAAGCATTCTCTTGGGCAAAGAGCATCAGCGTTGATATTGTTTATTTTAACTCAACATGACAGTGATGTAATAATAGTTGATCAACCTGAAGACGATTTAGATAATCAAGTAATTTATGAAGAACTTATTCAAACTATAAAAAAGGAAAAAGAAGATATGCAATTTATATTTGCAACACACAATGCAAATATTCCTGTTTTAGGAGATGCTGAAAGAGTAATAACAGTACAACATAATGATGATGAGTCTATTAAGCTAAAGTGCGGAACAATTGATTCAGAGGAGACACACAGTGACATAGTTAATATTATGGAAGGTGGAACGGAGGCATTTAAAAAGAGGAATGAAATATATTGTGCATGGAGCTGAATTATGTAATAGCTGCTCAATAACAAAAATACGCATAAATCCCATGGAGTCTTGATTCTCAGTTTGACATGACGAGGTTGGTGCCTCTATCCCAGGCATTCCATGAAATAGTTTGTCGAAGGAAAATTAATTTGATGATATTAATGTTACATGTCATTTTAATTTTGGTTTGAGTCATGGTTTACGTGATGAAAACGAAATAAAGCCTTTTATCATGGTTCCAGACCGGAATGCAGAGCATCAGGCTTACAAAGCAGTGCCCATTGAGATAGTTGGAATCGTTATGCGCAGCATGGTCAAAAAGCTTGGACACATTTTCAAATTTCAAGCCGATTTTTGAAACTATTGTATCATCAATACAGATAAATATCGGCTGTGATTTCAGAGATTCAGGAATCAGATGCAGGGCTATTTTAGCTGTTACATTCATAAAGCCTGAATAATCAACTTTGGCATAGGAACACGCATAATAAAAGGCATGACACATGAGCAGGCACTATTTGATGTACTAGAATTAGTATGTTGGATGAAATAGGAATGAATTGGAAGTAATATAAAGGAGATTTTAAAGTTATGGATAGTGTTATGGAAAAAATGGGAATATATGAATTATTTACAGTTCTTGGAGCTGGAATGTTATCGTGTGTTTTGTGGTATTTGGCTTTAGGGTTGCCGTATTTTGAAAAGTTGCTTTCTGAAGATAATTTAATAATTATAGTTATGGGGGTATTAATAAGTTACATTATAGGAATTATTTTGCAAGAAATAAGCAGTTTATTGGATGATAAGATATTTAAATTTAGAAAAAAGGCTCGAAAAAAATATTTGGAGGATGGTAATAGAATTGTCAAAAATAGAGAAGAGTTAAATAGATTCAGAAAATTAGGAAAAAAAGCCTTAAATAAGGATGATATTATATTTTCAAAAGCTGAGGCGGAAAATTTTTTTAATATTTCCAAAACATATCTTGAAAGAGAAGGTGATAATGCTAGGGTAAGCAGACTTAATTCAATTTATGGAATGAGTAGGAGTTTAATAATTTCAACTTTTCTTATGATACCTTGCACATGTTTTGCTGGTATTTGGTGGAAATCTTTGTTTGAAATAATGGATAGTATAGCATTCAAAGAGATTATGGTTATTGTTGAACTGGGAATGGTATGGATTTTTTATAAAAGGTCAAAAAGATTTGCCAAGATAAAGGTAAGAGTAATAATGAGATACTATTCTCATGCAATAAAAAGTAAGTAATCATTATATACTAAAGTAAATAGTAAAGAAGTAATGAAGAACACTATAATCATTAACTATTCGGTTGGAATGGATGATACAACAGAAGCAAGTACCATGGTAAATCGTCTGGAATGATCAGGGTATCCGAACATTTCACCAAAAAATTCAAAATTCGATTTTGAATTTGGAAGTTCGAATTTAGAACCATCAATAGCATAAAGATGATAACCATTCCAAAGTTTTCGATTTTCAATCTGACTGTAAAAAAGAATCAACCGAAAGATAATAAAGTTCTTTAAATAAGTCTGGGCTAATAAACTGTCTGGCCTTTGATACAGCTTGTTTTGATACAGTAGGAAAATCAATTGCTGGAAGGTCATCATGTATACGAGATATATTTTGAAACATTGAAGCTTTAGAAGAATATAAAAGATACATGATAACTTGTAAAAGTGATAATTTTCGATTACAGATGAAATGATTTTGAGCACGATGCGGTACCAGTTTGTCAGAATTTGTGATGTACTCCTTAATAGATTGAATGATGTTTTTACAGATGTCTATTCGATTCATAAGACATACCTCCTAAAAGTGTGATTAAGGTTCGCGGCTAAACGAACAATTCCTTAATCAATAGGTCGCGAAGCGACCTCACTTTTTAGGAAATATGTCAAGTGATTTTTAAAAATAGTGGTATTTTTTTACGGAATAAAAAGCCCGGAAACCTTGATTTTAAAGGCTTTCGGGCTTAAGTTGACCACAGTGGGGTCAGTCACCATTAAATTTTTATAAAATAATAAATTTGGATATACAAACTATTGAAATTGTATATTAAGTGTGTTAACATAAAAAACAACTTGAGGTTAAGGAACGTTTAATAACGGCTAAAATTTGTGAATTATTAAACTATTAGAATTTTAATATGAAAACAATAAGTGACAGAATATTTGAAAAATTAAAAGAAAAAGGTATGAGTCAGAAGGAGTTTTCACAGAAGACTGGCATTGCGGAAAGTTCAATTAGTGACTGGAAGAAAAAACATACTAATCCGGTAAGTGACAAGATATTGATTATATGCGAGGTGCTGGATATTTCGCCATATGAGTTATTGTCAGGAGCAGAGCATATTGGAACCAGAAGCAGGGATAATCAGACATATGTTTTTGCAAAAGATACTGAACTTGGAATGGTAGTTGAGACATACCAGCAGTTGGATTATGAGCAGCAAAAGAGACTTTTGGGCTATATGGATGCTTTGAAGATGAACAACTAGAAAAAATGTAATTTTATACCATGTGATACGTAAAAACGAAAAAATTCGTACAAGAGGGGATGAAGATTATATATTCAAATGAAGAGTACTGGGTATGGTTGTCCAGATGCAAAAAGAATAATTCATTCTTTATGATTATTTTATTTGATTGAAATACCGATACGTGGTAATATGAATTTGAAAGAGAGGATATAATGGCTAAGGAAAATGTTAATGAACTGGTGGATAAACTTACTCTATTTGATGATGATTTAATGAGTAGAGTTTTCGACAATAATATCGAAGCAACAGAGCTTATGCTTAGAATCATAATGGGAAGGAACATTAATGTAATTAGTGTTATTGGACAAGATGAGATAAAAAGTCATGAAGTAGGTGGAAGAAATATAACATTGGATGTTCATGCGATTGATGTGAACGGTGATGAAATTGATATTGAAGTACAAGGAAATTCGGCAGGGGCACATATCAGACGAGCAAGATATCATAGCAGTATGGTAGATTCTAAAATGTTAGACGAAGGACAGGCGTTCAGGCAACTTAAGGATTCGTATATCATTTTTATATATAAACATGATAAATTTAGAAAGGGTTTACCAGTATATCACATAGACCGATATATAAGGGAAACAGAAGAATTATTTGATGATGGTTCCCATATTATATATGTAAATGGTAACTATAAAGGTAATGATGAAATTGGACAGCTAATGAATGATTTTCGTCAGACAGATTCAGATAAGATTCATTATGCTGCATTAGCAAAAGGTGTAAAGCATTTTAAGGATACTGAAAAGGGGCGTGAGCAAATGTGTGAAGCAGTTGAAAAATATGCAAAGGAATATGCAAAAGAATATGCGGTAAAGGAAAAGATGATTTCTGTGAAAAATCTTATGGAGAATATGAAACTTACAGTGGATCAGGCACTAAATGCTTTGGGAATTCAAGGGGATGAAAGAAAAACCATAATAAATCAATTACAAAACCGAAATTAGGATATTTAAGTAGAGATATATTAAAAAATTTTTAGAACATAAATATAAGATGTTCTAGATTGAAATGCTAAAGAGTGTCATGGCACACCCAAATAGAAGCCCCAGTAGCTGGAACTACTGGGGCTTCTATTATATGTTAAACAGTAGAGCATCCGTTTAGGCTAGTTGCCTCTAATGTTTACTGTTTATGATTTCTTATCTTGTCCATCACCTGACCTCTTGATTGTTCAGCCATAGGCCATTATACTGTCCTTATTAAGCTTTATCAAAGTATAGATGAAAGACCACAGTGGGGTCAGGCACCAATGTGGTCAAAATTAAGAATGATGCACAGCTTTGTAATTATACGACTCATCAAATCGAAGATGCAGGTATTGAGGTGGCTATTGATGATACGATACACTAATGCAGTGGCGTGTAAGATTGCAATAGAACAGGTATATGTTATATAATTATTGGGGTAGAGAAATTATTATGTTAGGAAAAGTTGAGCATGAAAATTAATAAGACAAAACCAATTGCGTTAGGAATAGCATTCACTCTCGCCCTAACACCGATTCACACAATCACATATGCAGACACCAATTCAGACAGTGCATCAATAAATGTTCAGTCTGCACAGACAGAATATAAATCAGGATTTGTATTCACTAAGAGCAGCTACGCTTATAGAAAAGGCACTGATTTGACAGTATGTGTATCAAAGAGCAATCTTTCTACGGCTTGTGATTCATATAAGCTGTTTTATATATCGGATGGAAGTGAGAAAGCAATTGACCGGAACTCATATACAATCAGTGTCCTTGGGGATGCGGTATATTTTACTTTATCCCAAAACTGGCTGAATCAGTACAGTCCTCGGGATATTGATATTACAGCGATTGCTTACAATGGAACTGCTGAGGTATCTAAGACAAATGCTAAGCTTGTTTCTGAGGATGGCTTTGATATAGACTTTGCAGCCGGAACAGTGTGTGTCAATCAGACAGAAAATATCAGAACTAACGGACAAGGCGAACTGACACAGGATACGCGGTCGCAGGCTGGCGGGGAAAAAAATATATATGTAGTTGACTCAGTAATTTCTCAGGATGAAAGCATCATAAAAATATCCAATGCCGGTAATGAGTGGAAATATACCGGAATGAAGCCTGGAAAGACAAAACTCACAGTACGCTATCACTACTATTATGGCAAGGAAAAACGTACCGGTGAGAAAACTGCTGAGTATGAAGTGGTTCCTGCCACATATACACTCGATGAAGAACGTGGCAGCACAGGTATGCTTATAAACCGCGGCGCCTCATATACATGCAATCTTAGAACAAAGCAGATAACCTATGATAAGAGTGGCAAGGCTGTAAGTAAATATGTAGATAATGTTGCATACGAATGGTATATAAGTGAAAAAGAAGAAAATGTTGCGGTAAACATAGAACAAACTGCACAGAATAAGCTTAAAATAACACCGGTAAATGCCTCGGAATCAGGAGCTTTTTGTATAGGAATAAGAGCACTTGATGCTTCCGGTAATGTTTATTTTGAAGAAGAACCATTATGGTATCTGGTAACAGATGGACAGGCAGACGGAGATCATGGAAATTCGTCAGAAGATGCAAATCCGGGAAATACCTCATCCGGAAGTCAAAATACAAACACAGGAAGCGAAAAGGTAAGTGTATCGAAGAGTCAGAGTATATCCTTATTGGAGAATCATAATATCGGTCTAAATATCTACTGGAAAATGACCGGCTCTACGTATGACATAGGAGACTGCATGGTCAAGTACACCTATGAAGGTGACAGCGGAACACCACACTATGTGGCATTGAACCGGAGTCCGGTTGGTGATGGCGAATCATATTGCTCAAGAATTGATATAAGCGCAGTTGAGATGACCGAAAAAGTAAATTTACAGTTACTCTCTAATAGTGGAAAAGTGCTGGATACATTTTCAACATCAGTAGAGGATTATGCCAAGAGCTTATTGGCAAGCAATACAAAAGAATATGCAGCATATAAGCAGGTGGTAAAAGCGATGTTGAATTATGGCGCTGCCTCACAGCAGTATTTTGGATTTATGACATCTGCATTAGCCAACAGAAGCCTTACGAATGCCGATAAGACGATACAACAAATTCCACAGGCAACGTTGAAGCAGTATGCTGCCAATTCAAGTATCCGCCAATTTTCAATGAGTGGAATACACTATTACGGATCGAGCCTTGTGGTGGGAGATGATGTAAAGCTCAGACACTATTTTAAGCTTGATTCCGGCAGAGATATATCAAATTATTCGTTTGCAACGTATGTGGGCGGAGATATGATAGGCTATGCTACACCATGTCGTTCGAAAGATAAAGACATGTATTATATAGAAGTAACTTGTACAAACAGAAATTTCTTTTCTGGCATGAGGACGATAGTATCGAATGGAAATACAGAAACTATATTGGACTATCAGCCGATGAACTACATTGCAAAAGCATATGGCAGTTCAAAGCTAACCTCTGAATTGAAGACGTTGCTTGATGCAATGTATTGGTTTGAATATCAAAAAATTAAATAAATTGTTGCATAAAATATAGTACTAGAGTATAATTCCTGACTTTGAGAGTTGAGAGAAAATTCAGCTTGCTAAAAAGCATGCATATATAAAAGAAAATCATGAAAAGTGGAATTTTTTAGAGGCTTTTTCAGCGTCTGACGATTATAAGACAGAACCTATAGATTTCTATTTCGAATTTAAAAAGTCATCTACTTGCAGCTTGGCTGAATTGGTAAAAAATGAACATAGATATATATGCAATGATGGGTATATTAAAGAGCATTCAATTGATGATTTAAGCAAGTGCATTGTAGTGCACAACCGTAAGCAGGCTTTGAAAATATTTGCAAATATCAATAGAATATTTGATGATTATTTGAGCAAGGCTGGGCTTGAAGGAATTGAGTATTATCGGCAGTATTTTGAAATTAGTGTAAGAAGAGATGGAATGCTACAAGTATTTTTGCCATATAGTTGGACAAGTAAAGAGTATCTGATGAAGGAAGAATCCCTTCTTTAGTAATCTGATTTACAGAAACTTATTAACCAAGTAGTCTTGATTGACTACACCATTATTATACTAGGATATAGAAAATGAAATTTAATTTTAACAAAAAAATGGTTAGCACAATAGTGATATTGATTTTTGGCGTAGCAATTACAGTTGCAGCACTGTCTGCAAAGAATATAGCGCTTGAAAATAAAACAAGCTCAGAAATAGCCACAGAGGCAGTATCAGCTACAGAGATGATATTGGATACAGAAAATACAGAGACTGGTAATGTGGATAAGAATTCATCAGATTCCTCAAAAGACAAAGCAACAGTAGTCGATGATAAGGACAAATCTGGTGATACAAAGAGCTCATCAGAAAACACCGATAATAATGATTCCAGGAATTCATATGAGACTGATATAATGAAAAATGATGAATCAGAAAACACTTCAGACAATGTAAATAAAACAGGTGATAAGATTGATAAAAAATCTGAAATAAACAATTCAGGAATGACTAATAATAATGAACCGAAATCTGATAACGGAGTGATAGAGCTTCCAATTATACCGATTGACTAATGTGACGTGAATTGGGGTTTTACCTACATTTGAAGAAGAAACGTAAGAGGAGTTAATACAATGGAGAACGATACATAGTAATGGTATTTTACATGGTAATCCGCTATACTAGATATAGGTGTAGCGGATTATTTTAATGGAGGAAGTCGAATGAAGACAAAAAAGTTTTTATCATTGGTGTTAAGTGTGGCTATGATATTAGGTGCGGCTGTTCCGGTGGCAGCAGAACCGGTGTCAGCAGAGCAAGGAGTTGAAGCAGAACAACAGCCAATTGTAGAAAATAGCATTACAAGTGGATATATTCTGAGTGATTTGGATTATAATACACCTGTGTATGAACCGGATGAGGCGGTGCCGTATTCTGATTATTGGGGATATTCTGCAGATGAAACTATAGAGAGCAAGTATCCGGCAAATGGAGTCAGCGATATCAAGGCGAAATATCCGTCTGTTCGTAATCAAAATCCCCTTGGCACATGCTGGACATTTTCGTCAATAGGTCTTGCAGAGTTTGATCTGATTAATGATGGTGCGTTTGATAAAAATATAGATCTTAGTGAACTGCATCTGGCATATTATGCATATAATTCGCTGCTAGATCCGCTTGGTGGAACAGTGGGGGACTATGCAAAGTACTATATGAATAATACAAGTGTTCAGTATGGTTATCTCAATCGTGGTGGCAACTATTTGATGGCGGCACGCAGAATGGGACAGTGGTGTGGTCCGGTAAGCGAGAGTGATGTACCATATAGTAAGGTGGCAAGCAACGGATATACAGTAAGCACTATTGATACTTTTCTTAATACAGGTTTATCTGATGAATATGCATATTCAAAGGATAAGGCACATCTGGAAAATACATACATGATTAATATCAAGGAAAATGCATCAGATGTGAAAAAAGCCATAAAAAAATATGGTGCAGTGGGAATTATGTATAGTCATAATGATACCGGATATCATTACATAAATAACAGTTATAATGATAAAACAGATAACAGAGCAGGTCATGCGGTAATGGCTGTTGGATGGGATGATAACTATTCTAAAGATAATTTCAGAGATGGTGTTAAACCTGAAAAAGATGGTGCATGGCTTATTCGTAATAGTTGGGGAGACGGAACCGGTTCATATTATGATCAGAGTTATTTTTGGATGTCATATGAAACGTTTTCTTTATCCGATACGGCTTGGGTGTTTGATTTTTCTGCTAATGATGGATATGATAACAACTATCAGGTTGATGGAGGATTAAATGTAGCCCGTCAAGAAAGTTATAGGAAATTGGCCAATGTTTTTACTACTCAGACAAAACAGGGAGTATCTTCTGAGGACTTAAAAGCAGTTTCCCTGTCTATTACATCTAAAACGAATGTGAATTATACAATAGAGATTTATACAGATTTAAAAGATAAGACAAAGCCAACTAGCGGAACAAAGCAGGAGACTGCTACTACTACAGGGCAGACAACCTATGCCGGAGTATATACAATTCCACTTAAAGCAGCGGTTAATCTGAAGCCTGGGACAAGCTATTCGGTTGTAGTGACTACTGATATACCTGCCATTGACCTTGAGGCAGCGATGGTCGGTGATGTAAATTATAATAATGAAATGGTGTGGGAGAATCATGCGTCAAGTGATAATACGGCAAGCTATTATTTCTATGGTACAGGGTTGGCATATTCCCACAGTTGGAATTATAAGAATGTGTATGGTAATTTCTGTATTAAAGCATTTACCGCCAATAATGTAGAAAAAGATTCTGAGAAGCTTGTTGGCAGAAGCCTTACTTTAAAAGATAATATTGATATGAACTACTATATGGAGCTTCCTGAAAGTATCAAATCAAACAGCAACGCATATATGGAGTTTACGGTGAATAATAGCCAGCCATATAAGGTCAGCGTAAACGATGCAATCCCTGTTGAGAAAAACGGAAAGGTTATATATAAGTTTGCATGTCCGCTAAATGCTGCACAGATGTCAGATACGGTTAAAGCTAAAATGGTGGTGGATGGTAATAGTGGTAATGAATACACTTACAGTGTAAAAGAATATGCCACCGAGCTCCTGTCAAAATCAAACGAGTATCCGGCGGAGACCATTAAGCTTGTGAAGGCACTCTTAAACTATGGAACTGCAGCGCAGAACTTCTTTAAATATAACACTGATAAGCCGGCAAATGCTGGTTTGAGCGATACAGATAAAGCTGTAGCAGCAGCTGATTTTGCTGCATATAAGGCTGTTATTAAAACAGATAGTGCCAATAGTCAGAGTAATGGACTGACATATTACGGAAGCTCTCTGATATGTAAGTCTGAGATGACAGTAAGACATTATTTTATGGTGAACGAAGGCTGTGATATAAACAATTACAAGTTCAGCTATGTTAATGCATATGACAATGAAGTCAGTCTGACACCTAAAAAGGCTTCAGATGGGGTGTATTGTGTAGATATAAACGGAATAATGGCACGCAACCTGAATAGTAATTATGCATGCAAAGTCACAGGAAAGAATAAGGCCTGTATTTTCGAGTTGGACTATGGTCCGTTCAGCTATTCACAGAAGGTCATTAATAGCGGAAATTCATCTGAGGAATTAAAAAATCTGGTGAATGCGCTATATTGGTATTGGTATTATGGATATAAAAATTAAAAAGACTGCATAATTAAAACCACCGCAGAATTATAATATGATCACATGAAATAATCAATGAAATAGAAAGAAATGATACACAGGCTAAGGAGAAACCCAATAATTGTTAATTAAATTATTGCAACACGCATAATAAAATAGTAATATGGAACTATAAGTTATCAATAAACTGAAACAATGCAATGCTGTTATATAATGGCAGAAGTCGGGAGGAACAACGTATGAACAAAAGACTAATTAGCCTTGTTTTAACATTCATTATGTTGATTACAATGGTTCCATCAACTATTGTAGAGGCAAGTGAAGTAACGACAATGGAAAGCGTCAAAGCTTCAAGCAATCAATCAGAGGTCACGAAACCGGAGGAAAATACTATCTATGCGGTAAATCCACTGTATGAGGATGTTATCAGCATTGATGATTTAAAGAAAAAACTTGACTCATCAAATGATGAGCAGCTCTTTGGGTCATCCACAGGACAGTATTTTTCGGATTATGACAGTGCCGTTTTATATCTCAGAAAGCAGATGGTTAGCAGAGAAACGGAAATAAACTTGAATTTTCCGGAATCCTGGTTTGATTCTCACAAAGATGGGGTGTATTGGGATTTATTATATGATGCAATGAAGTGCGATGATAGCTCTACCGGACAGGAGGGGGATGCACTTTTGTATGGATATGCAGGCTGTAATGTTTCATACAGTACTGCAGGATATATAAAATATACCATGGCATATCATTCTAATGCGGAGCAGGAAGCAAAGCTGACAGAGGCTGTGGCTATGGCAATGACTGAACTGCAGCTTAATGGTCTCAGCGAAGCCAAAAAGATTACAAAGATTCATGACTATATCTGCAATCATGTCGATTATGAATACAATTCAAAAGAAGAACAGATATATACAGCTTATGGCGCTCTTTGCACCGGAAAAGCTGTCTGCCAGGGATATGCTGTGCTTTTCTACAGACTGTGCAAGGAAGCAGGGCTATCGGTCAGAATTATCAGCGGTACCGGCAATGGAGGAGCGCATGGGTGGAATATAGTGCGAATCGGCAGTAAATACTATAACGTGGACTGTACCTGGGATGGACAGGATGCGACCACCTATAATGAGTACCTGTTGAAGTCAGAAGCAGACTTTAAGGATCATACCCGCAAATCATGGAAGGTGGCAGGCAGCCACTATCTGGACTATACGTCTGCTGAGTTTAACGCGCAGTATCCTATGACTGAAAAATCCTGGGATGAGTCGACTACATATGCGCATAGCGAGGAGGCCACGTCAGGTGCTGTGACATTAAAAGCAGAATGGAATGATCCTGTACTTGGACAGCCGACCATATTCTATGTGTCTGCAACAGGCGGATCAGGAAACTATAAATTCCGAATGGATGCACCGAGCTATTCGAGCCCAAATCAATGGGCATTCGAATCAGTAGCGGATCCAAGCCGCGGTGAGTGGATGAATTATACATCAGAGTGTGCTTCAAACGATTATACATTTACCATGACTGCTACCGGTACCTATAACTTTAGATTTTATGTTATGGATAAAACAGCAGGGGTAACTTACTTGCGAGTGAATTTCAATATAAGTGTATCGGATGATAAATACCCGAGTGTTGACTCGATTGTCCGGTCTGCAGTAGCTGAGTGCAACAGCAAAACTGATGGCTCAGAGTATGCAAAAGCCCTTTGGCTGCATGACTGGCTGCTTGACCAGCTTGAGTATGATAAAACCCTGAAATGGTCTTCGGCTGAGAGTGCGCTGACCAGAGAACTTGGCACATGTCAGTCGTATGAGAGTGCATATGCAAAGCTCCTTACTGCAGCAGGAATAGAAAACAGCGAGACAAGGGATACCTATGATGGACACACCTGGAATGCAATGAAGCTGGACGGACAGTGGTATCAGACGGACTGCACCTGGGATGACAGCAGCGATAACTGGTATAGCTTTGACCAGAGACATTTGTATTTTGGGCTGACGGATGAGCTGATGGCCATAGCACATCCGGGGCATAGCAAAATCTATACCACAGACACGTATGCAACGCGTTCGACAAGCCTTGCCGACAATTATTTTGTAAGGACAGGAGATGCCGCAAAGTGGGCAAAAGCATACTCAGACAGGATTCAGAAAAATCTGGATGCAGGAAAGACAGAGTTTGAAATAACAGCGGACAATGCTTCTTATCCACCAAGTATTTCAGGCATTCAAAATGGTATTACAGCGTATGCGCTTAACCAATTGACATGGACTACAGACAAGGCAGCGGTAACATTAAATGTAACAGGAAGCGCAAATAGCTTTACATTTACAGCCGAATACGCTTCGGAGAGTCCTGCAGTCAGCTTGTATGGCAGAAGCTTAACCCTTAAAGACAACATCGATGTAAACTATTACATGGAAATGTCTGATTCGGTGTTTGAGCATGATGCTTATCTGGAATTTAAAATCGATGGTCAGACATATAAGCTTAATGCGAGTGACGCCGCTGAGGTAAATGAGAACGGTAAAACCTTATACAAGTTCTCATGTCCGGTGAATGCGGCACAGATGTCTGATACTATCGAGACAAGAATAGTGATTGATAACAAGATCGAGGAAGAGTATTCCTATAGTGTAAAAGAATATGCCACCGAGCTCCTGTCAAAATCAAACGAGTATCCGGCGGAGACCATTAAGCTTGTGAAGGCACTCTTAAACTATGGAACTGCAGCGCAGAACTTCTTTAAATATAACACTGATAAGCCGGCAAATGCTGGTTTGAGCGATACAGATAAAGCTGTAGCAGCAGCTGATTTTGCTGCATATAAGGCTGTTATTAAAACAGATAGTGCCAATAGTCAGAGTAATGGACTGACATATTACGGAAGCTCTCTGATATGTAAGTCTGAGATGACAGTAAGACATTATTTTATGGTGAACGAAGGCTGTGATATAAACAATTACAAGTTCAGCTATGTTAATGCATATGACAATGAAGTCAGTCTGACACCTAAAAAGGCTTCAGATGGGGTGTATTGTGTAGATATAAACGGAATAATGGCACGCAACCTGAATAGTAATTATGCATGCAAAGTCACAGGAAAGAATAAGACCTGTATTTTCGAGCTGGACTATGGTCCATTCAGCTATTCACAGAAGGTCATTAATAGCGAAAATTCATCTGCTGAATTAAAAAATCTGGTGAACGCACTATATTGGTATTGGTATTATGGATATAGAAATTAAAAAGACTGCATAATTAAAACCACCGCAGAATTTAACGCTTTAACTAAGCTAAATTCCTGCGGTGGTTTCTTTTGTGCTTATCTGCTTACAATGCTAATCACGGAAGACAAGACCGCCTTTCTGACATATGGGACAAAGTAATTCACTGCTCTCTGATAAAAATATGCTGTCATTTTCTCTTAATAATGACAGTATGATGGTCTGTGGCTGGACACTCAAGATTATAAATGATTGTATGTTACAGGGTAATCCGCTATACTAGATATAAGTGTAACGGATTATTTTAGTTATGCAGAAAGAGATGCAGGGTGGTAGGTGAAAAATTATAGATTCGGGTGAGGTGGATTTTTATGCAATTTTACCACTTTACTGTACTAAAATTTAATATTTTTTTTACAAAATATGCAAAATATGACAAAAAGTACTGGACAAAATGTCCTATATAAGGTAAAATGCATATATGCAATCAAGCAGCACATTTGAAGGTTGTGCAGATAGTATTGGGTATATTTTACGAATTGGGGGGATTTTTCATGAGAATATATCATGCTAAGGATTATGCTGATATGAGCAGAAAAGCTGCAAATATCGTATCGGCACAGGTGATTATGAAGCCTAATTGTGTATTGGGACTGGCTACAGGCTCTACACCTATCGGCTTGTATAAGCAGCTCGTTGAGTGGTTCAAGAAGGGGGATTTGGACTTCTCAGAGGTTATGACGGTGAATCTTGATGAGTACAAGGGACTAAGCCGTGAGAATGACCAGAGCTACTATTATTTTATGCATCAGAATTTGTTTGATCATGTGAATATTCCGGTTGAGAATACTCACCTGCCAAACGGCATGGAGCCGGATTCACAGAAGGAGTGCAAGCGCTATACAGAGCTGATTCAGTCTCTTGGCGGTGTTGATTTACAGCTTCTTGGTATCGGGCACAATGGTCATATCGGTTTTAATGAGCCGGGCGAGTCTTTTGACAAGCAGGTACACTGTGTGAATCTGACAGAGTCTACTATTGAGGCCAATAAGCGCTTCTTTGCATCGGCTGATGATGTTCCAAAGCAGGCTTATACAATGGGCATCAAGACCATCATGCAGGCTAAGAAGATTCTTATTGTTGCAAGTGGTGAGGATAAGGCAGAGATTGTGCACAAGGCTTTCTTTGGACCGATTACACCACAGGTGCCGGCTTCTGTATTGCAGCTGCACAATGATGTTACGCTTGTAGCGGATGAGGCTGCACTGAGCAGCCTGTAAATGTTTTTTAGTTGAGAAGGTGCATGTATATGATAATAAAAAATGCAAGGGTATTTACAGAGGATGGCAGCTTTATGCAAGGCGATGTTGTCGTTAAGGATGGCCGTTTTGACAGTGTTTTGGAGAAAACAGCTGACACGGACGCGGCTAATGACAGCACACAGCATGAGATTATAGATGCATCGGGGCTTACTATGATACCGGGCCTTGTGGATATTCATTTTCATGGATGCAAGGGAGCTGACATGTGTGACGGCACTAAAGAAGCACTTGATGTGATTACAGCATACGAGGCTTCTGTAGGAGTGACGAGCGTGTGTCCGGCTACTATGACTATTCCAAGGGATGAGCTTTTGAGTGTCATGAAGAATGCTGGTGATTATAATTATCATGGTGGTGCACATCTTGTAGGTATCAATATGGAGGGGCCTTTTATCAGTCCTTCTAAAAAGGGCGCACAGGCGGCAGAGAATATCATGCGATGTGATTATGATTATTTCTGCGAGCTTCAGGATGCGGCCAATGGCTTGATAAAGCTTGTAGATATCGCTCCGGAGGAGCCGGGTGCGATTGAGTTTATAGACAAGGTAAGAGGAAGTGTTGTGGTTTCAATAGCACACACAGCGGCTGATTATGACACCGCAGTAGAGGCTATTGAGCATGGTGCAAGCCATGCTACACATTTGTATAATGCGATGCCACCGCTTCATCACAGGAATCCCGGAGTTATCGGGGCTGTGAGAGATTCAGAAAAGTGTCATGCAGAGCTCATTTGTGACGGTGTGCATATTCACCCGTCGGTTATCAGGGCAACATTTGCCATGTTTGGGGCTGAACGCATGATTTTAATAAGTGACAGCATGAGAGCCACAGGGCTTGAGGATGGCGAGTATACACTCGGTGGACAGGCAGTGACGGTCAGAGGTCCGCTTGCCACACTCCATGATGGGACAATTGCCGGCTCGGCAACCAATCTGATGGATTGTATGCGTTTCACAGTAAGGCAGGCAGGTATTCCACTTGAGGAGGCAATTATGTGTGCTACAGCCAATCCGGCTAAGGAGATTGGCATCTATGATGAAGCAGGCAGCATTTCTGCAGGAAAGAGAGCAGATTTTGTGCTTCTCAATGAAGATTTGGATATTGTGAGTGTGTATATCGACGGAAAGGAGATATCATGTTAGGTTTTTTTAAGAATAAGTCAAAGGAAAAGGTGATCTGTTCTCCGTGCAACGGCAGAGTGGTTCCTATTACAGAGGTTCCGGATCCTACCTTTTCTGAGAAGATATTGGGAGACGGCGTGGCCGTGATTCCTTCTGAGGGCAGGTTTTACGCTCCGGCGGATGGTGAGGTGACAGCTGTATTTGATACGCTTCATGCTTTTACCATGACGACCACTCAGGGAGTCGAGTTGCTTTTGCACATTGGTCTGGATACAGTGATACTAAAGGGTGCTCCTTTTACATCACATATTTCTGTTGGTGATCAGGTGAAGAAGGGTGACCTTTTGATGGAGGCTGACCTGGAGCAGATTAAGGCAGCAGATCTTAATGTCATTACTCCGGTTTTAATTGGCAACACTGCTGATTATAGTGAGATAAAGATGCTCAAAGAGGGGGATGTATCCGCCGGTGATGAGGTTTTAAGTCTCGCGTAGATTTGTATAATAATAACGAACTATATTGGAGTATCTCCAGTTTAGTATATATAATGTAAAGGAGGGGAAATTTATGAAATTTCTTCAAAAACTGGGTAAAGCTTTAATGCTTCCCGTAGCAGTACTTCCTATATGTGGTATCCTCATGGGTATTGGATATTATTTATGTCCTGCAACCATGCAGGGTGGTGACATCGAGGGTGTGCGAAATTTAATAGGCCTGTTTTTAGTTAAAGCAGGGGGCGCCTTGATTGATAACATGGCCATCCTTTTTGTAATCGGCGTTGGTGTCGGTATGTCAGAAAAGAACGACGGTACCGGCGGTATTGCAGCTTTAGCTTCATGGCTGATGATGACAACACTCCTGTCTACAGACTTTGTTACCAAAATCATGCCATCTATCGCTGACAGCGCTACAAAGACACTTGCATTCGACAAGATTGCAAACCCATTTATCGGTATCTTAGCCGGTATCATCGGTTCTTTGTGTTACAACAGATTTAAGGATACAAAGCTTCCTGACTGGCTGTCATTCTTTAGTGGCAAGCGTTGCGTAGCAATTATTGCAGGTGTTGTTTCAATCCTTGTATCTGTAGTATTACTGTTTGTATGGCCATTACTTTTCGGTGCTCTTGTAGCTATCGGTAAAGCAATCGTTGGTTTTGACGTAGTCGGCGCAGGTATCTATGCATTCCTGAACCGTCTGTTAATCCCTACAGGATTACACCACGCATTAAACAACGTATTCTGGTTCGATACTATCGGACTTGGAGATCTCTCTCATTTCTGGGCAGGCGAGACATCAAAGGATGTTTCATGGAGCCTCGGAATGTACATGTCAGGTTTCTTCCCATGTATGATGTTTGGTATTCCTGGTGCAGCACTTGCCATGGTTAAGTGTGCAAAGCCTGCTAAGAAAAAGGCTGCCATCGGTATCCTTGCTTCTGCAGCTATCTGTGCATTTATCTGTGGTGTTACAGAGCCTTTCGAGTTTGCATTTATGTTCCTTGCTCCTGCTCTCTATGTGATTTATGCTTTACTTTATGGTATTTTCACAATGATTACAGTAGCTCTTGGATTTAGAGCAGGCTTCTCATTCTCAGCCGGTGCGATGGATTTATTATTCTCATCTTCACTTCCGGCTGCAGCAAAGACATGGCTCATCATTCCTCTTGGAATCGCAGCTTTTATCGTATTCTACATTGTATTCTATTTCGCTATCAAGAAATGGAATCTTAAGACACCAGGTAGAGAGGACGATGATGTTGAAGAAGAGAAGAAGGCAGTGCTTTCTAACAATGACTACACAGCAGTAGCCAAGACTATTCTTGAGGGCTGCGGTGGCAAAGACAATATTGCAAGCATTGACAACTGTATCACAAGACTCAGACTTGAGGTTAAGGATATCACTCAGGTTGATGATAAGAAGATTAAATCTGCAGGTGTTGCAGGCGTTATGAAGCCTGGCAAGAATTCTGTTCAGGTTATTATCGGAACTAAGGTTCAGTTTGTTGCGGATGAGTTTTCTAAGCTTTGCGAATAGATTTGTTCTGCAATATATCAGTGTTGATTCACCTTAGGTGATTCACAAAATTTTATAATACATGATTAAAAGCCACACCGGGTGTTATGCCTGGGGTGGCTTTTTGTAGTTTGGACCATAAGCTACGCCCGGTCGTGGTGGGAATCAGCCTAGAAGAGAGTTACTGGTCACACTGTTAGGGGGGAACAGTAACAATGAGATGGATAGATGGAGAGAAAGAGAGTATTTGCTGTTGACATTTGATGGAAATTACCATTAAAATTATTGTTGAGAAGGTTACAGTAAAAGGAGTATGGTGTCAATGAAAAAGAAACCTAAAAGTGTTAATGCGCTGATGGCATATATGCGAGATGAAAAAGGATTGAGTATTTCTGGAAGTAGTGATAAGAAAAAACTTAGATATATGGGTTATTTCCATGGATATAAAGGATATCGTTTTCATAATAATCCAGCGAATACATATGCATTCAATTCCTTTGATGAGGTGCAGGCAATCTATGACTTTGATATGGCGATTAAGACAATGTTTTATCCGGAGATAATGTTTTTGGAAACTGCATTTAAAAACTATGTTTTGGAAGTTATTTTGGAAGATGCTGAAAGTAAAAGATTTGCGAATATATATGCGAAATTGTTAACGGATTACAAAGCCTATCCGATAGGTAGTAATGATTATAAAAAAGCAATTAATAAAAGAATGAATCTTAGAAATAAAGTATATAGTCTTATTTCCCGAGATTATGGTAAGAGGTTTATAGTGAATCATTATTATGACAAGGATCAGCCGCTTCCTATATGGGCAATTTTTGAATTAATTAGTCTTGGTGAATTTGGTACATTTGTAGGTTGTCTTGACCAAAATACCAGGAAAAAAATTTCTAAGAGCGTAGGCATAAAGATTGCTTATGACCGAGATGGTAAATTGTTACCATTGATCGTATATGCCTTAAAGGATTTAAGAAATGCTGTAGCACACAATAATACGATTTTCGATGCTAGATTTAAAACGGGTAAGGTAAGCTTGAGAATTGCTAAGTGTATAAGTGCAGAGACAGGAATTAATAATATTACATTTGAGTCTATTGTTGATTATGTGATTCTTATAAGCTTTATGATGAAACTATTAGAGTGTCAAAAGAAGAAAATTATGGCATTTATTCGTTTGTTTGAAAAGGACTGTGAAGAACTTAGGGGAAAAGTTTCTACGTCCATTTTTAATACAGTTGTGTATACAGATACCAGAACGAAGTTGAATTTATTGAAAAAGTATTTGTAGAGAATTCAAAAATATTTGTGGAAAATTCAAAAGTGCTATTGCATAAAAGTATTCATTATGGCATAATATATTACAGAATTGCGGCGGACGTCTGCGGACTATGCCTAAGGGAGTTGGATGCGTCTGGCTTCCTTTTTATTTTATAGAAAATATACATATAGATTTTGATTGTGTGTATATTTACTAAAAAAGAAGTTCAAGAGTTGTTAGTATCATCGAGCAATCTTAAATGATAGTTTGATAAGCTGGTATTTATAAGGATTCGAGCATTTGCTCGAATCCTTTTTTTAGTTTACGCGACATAGGTGCGTACTACCGGGGAAAGTCACTAACATACCCAAATAGTGTGAAATGTATAGCTTTACAGCAAGGGTTGAAAAACAAACAAACGTTTGCTATAATAAATGATGCGAGGAAATAAAAGTATATTAGGTTTAGTAATTTAAGTATTCATTTAATTTATTGTAATTAGGGAAAATCCAATATCAATCGATTGATAGAAAGAGTGATTTTATATGAACATATGGCTAAAGTTAAGGAAAACAGCAGCAATTACACTATGTGAGTTACTTGCAATTGCTACAATTTTTACAGGCTGTGCCTCTACTAATTTACCCGGCACTGAAGGTGCCGGGCATGCCGCAGGAGCTGTTGTAGCAGGTGAGGATTCTTCCGGTGCTTTAGGCAGCAAGGATAATGCGGATGGGCCACAGGAGGATCTTGTAAACAACAATTCTTATGTTTCACTTGATGCGATTCCTGCATATGATGGCAAGGCATACGTGGCTGTCAACAATAATGAGCCTTTTTTTACGGACAGCGATATGATTACCACTGCTTTTGAAAATTACAGTGATTTGGATTCACTTGGCAGATGCGGTGTGGCTTATGCCAATATCTGCAAGGATATCATGCCGACTGAGGAGCGTGGCAAGATAGGCATGATAAAGCCATCAGGCTGGCATACGGTGAAGTATGATGTGATAAAGGATAGATATTTATATAATCGCTGTCATCTTATTGGCTATCAGCTTGCCGGCGAAAATGCCAATCCGAAGAATCTTATTACCGGTACGAGATACCTGAATGTGGAGGGCATGCTTCCGTTTGAGAATCTGGTAGCGGATTATGTAAACAATACAGGAAATCATGTGCTTTACAGAGTGACTCCGATGTTCTCGGGTAGCAATCTAGTTGCAAACGGCGTTCTCATAGAGGCAAAGTCGGTTGAGGATAACGGTGGCGGCATATTTTTTAATGTCTATTGCTATAATGTGCAGCCCGGAGTCGGAATAAACTATGAGAATGGTGACAGCTGGCTGGATGGCACCACTCCGCAGCAGAGCGCTCAGACGGATACACCGCAGAATGAAGGCTCGCAGAGCAGCGCTGGAAGCGGGGCAGGAGAATACGGCTCTTCAGGCAGTACAACAGGAAGTGCATCATCAGGCTCAGACAGCTCAGTAGCAGAAAATAGCGCTGCAGATTCCTCAAACAGCGAGACTATGGTTCATATCACAGCAACCGGCAAGAAATATCACCGTGCGGGCTGTCGCACCTTGAAAAAGAGTGACACAGAGGTAACGCTTGATGAAGCAAAATCCATGGGCTTGTCACCGTGCGGAATTTGCAATCCACCACAGTAGATGTGCATTAGCATTTGCAAGCTACGACACCGCCAGGGTATACGCATATGCATTTGATTGAGCGAATAGCGAAGCCACTTAGATACTGTAGGATTATGCACATGAAGCACAGAAATGACTTGCCATGGAAGGCAAGTCAAGGAGAACCGCGCCACGGAAGGCGCGTTTCGACGGTTTCGTCAAGCATAGAAGCGCAAAAAGCATAATCCGTACAGTATCTTAGCGGCAAAGCGTAGCGAAAGCAAAGCATATGCGTGTGCCCCAGCGGTGCCGTGGCTTGCAGCCCGTATAATTGCCATAAACCCTTGACGATTGCAAAACCGAAAAGTATAATAGAATAGCTAATGAATTCAATATTTTAATATAGATGGAGGAAACCAAATGGCACTGAGCAAAAAGCCGGTCAACGGCATGAAGGATATATTACCTGCAGAGATGGAAATCCGTGATTATGTGACAAGTGTGATCAAGGATACATACAGAAGCTTCGGATTTACACCGATAGAGACACCATGCATGGAGAATATAGCAAATCTCACAAGCAAGCAGGGCGGAGAAAATGAGAAGCTGATCTTCAAGGTAATGAAGAGAGGCGAGAAGCTGAATCTGGAGACAGCAAAGGAAGAGTCGGATGTAGTAGACTTTGGAATGCGCTATGACCTTACAGTGCCACTTTCAAGATATTATTCAAACAATGCCAACAACCTGCCATCGCCGTTTAAGGCACTTCAGATGGGCAGTGTGTGGAGAGCAGACAGACCTCAGAGAGGCCGCTACAGACAGTTTACACAGTGTGATATAGATATACTCGGAGAGCCAAGCAATCTGGCAGAGATAGAGCTGATTACAGCAACCACTACCACAATCGGCAGACTCGGCTTCGAGAACTTTGAGATAAGAATCAACGAGAGAAGAATCCTAAAGGCAATGGCTGCTTACAGTGGTTTCGCTGAGGAGGACTACGACAGCGTATTTATCACTCTCGATAAGATGGACAAGATAGGAGTGGACGGCGTTGCAAGTGAGCTTGCACAGGATGGCTATCCACAGGAAAATATTGACAAATATCTTGATTTGTTCAAGCTTTTGGAGCAGACAAGGGATGTCACTGAGGGTGTAAATTTACTTTCAGAAAAGCTTGGAGAATATTTAGATGAAGAAGTGGTTACAAATATGACAGAGATAGCTACTGCTGTTAATGCCACAAAGGGAGCAAAGTTTGAGCTCGTATTTGACCCTACACTTGTTCGTGGAATGAGCTACTACACAGGAACTATTTTTGAGATATCAATGCCTGAGCTTGGCGCAGCCTGTGGCGGTGGCGGACGATATGACAAGATGATTGGAAAGTTTACCGGAA
>OGFI01000409.1_pt1 | contig 34909 bp, 31 predicted proteins | sample 1570901 | NCBI WGS metagenome assembly OGFI01 (sample SAMEA2582018, study PRJEB24529) | metagenome | biome: Human gut stool | place: China | collected 2011 | reverse complement strand
AACTTTCAAACAACTTATTGGTGGCAGTACTGCAAGCTATGCTTGCAGTATGCAGGGGTATAAATATGAATATTGGGAAGCCGATACTTTGATAATGTGCGATACTAATTCTTTCAGGAGGGCTTTATGAGTATAAGAAAAGCCGAGTCGGGGGATTTATCAAGGATTGCCGAGATTTATGTGTTTAACAACAGAATCAACTATTTTCCTATATTTAAGGATGAGAAATATTCATTCGGCGAGATGCAGGTGGTTCCGCTGATAGACAATTATTTTGGAAAAGAGGAAATTTTAGGAAATATTTATGTCTATGACGATGGAGTTGTAAAGGCTTTTATACAGATACATAACACTGAAATCTGTAAGCTGTATGTGGACACATGCTTTCAAGGTCAGCGGATAGGTCATAAGATGATACAATATGCGGTAGGAGAATTGGGAGCTAACCATCTGTGGGCGTTGGAGAAAAATACGAGGGCGATTTCGTTTTACAATAAGAATGGATTTAATTTGACAGGTCGTAGAGAATTTGAGGATGGGACAGTGGAGTATATTGTTGAGCTGCGACGGTGATTTAAAGCCGGAATGAATGTAATTAATTGGGGGGAGTAAGGGGATATTTTTATTGACGTATTGTTTTATATATGATAATATGAACCTGGGGGATACCTTTTTGTGATGATAGAATATCTTAACAAAAAGGAGGCAGTTTTGTACACAGATTTTAGTAATTCGGTAAGAACGGCGGATGTGAAAGCGCAGTATGATGCAGGGGCTAAGCGTCTTATAGGGCAGAAGGATATATTGGCATATATACTGGTTAATACGGTAGATGTGTTCAAGGGCATGAGCCCTAAGGAGGCAGTGAATTATATTGAGGGGACACCGTATATAAGTACGGTACCGGTGGAACCCGGCGTAACCAATACTTCTCTTACTAAGAATGGGAAACGTATTGTAGGTATCAATACGGAAAGTGCTGAAGTGAATGAGGGGATGGTAAGATATGACATTGTATTTTATGCCAAAGTACCACTAACATCCACTACTGATTCGGAGCGGAAGCATTTACAGATTATTATAAATGTGGAAGCGCAAAAGGATGAACCCGCCGGGTATGGGATTTTAAACAGGGCGGTTTTCTATGTAAGTCGTCTTATATCTTCGCAGAAGGAGCGGGATTTTGTAAATTCGGAATATGATGATATTAAGCAGGTGTACTCTATATGGATATGTATGAATATGAAGGAGAACAGTATCAGTCATATTCATCTTACAAAGGAAGATTTAGTAGGTTCATGTAAATGGAAGGGGAGATTAGACCTGTTTAATATAATTATGATAGGTCTTGCCGGAACACTTCCGGAGCACAATGAGATGTATGAGCTTCATCATTTGCTGGGAACATTATTATCGTCGGAACTTACGGCAGATGAGAAGCTGAGCATAATGGAACATGAATATGATATTTCCGTGGAGGAGAAGTTTAGAAGGGATGTGAATATCATGTGTAATCTGAGTGAGGGAATCGAAGAAAAGGGTATGGCAAAAGGCATTGCTAAAGGTGAGGCACAGATTATTATAAATATGCACAATAACGGTCTTACAGCCGCACAGATATCGAAGCTCACCGACAAGAACGAGGAATATGTAAAAGAGATTATAGCTTGCGAAGAAAAATAAATTTGTGCTTGCAATGAGCATGACTTTGTGGTAAACTTTTGTCAACTTAGAGGAAAAGACACAAGGAGATATCCGGGCAGTAAGGATATAACCTCCGTATAGCTGTCTTTTTTTTTGAGAAAATTTAGGGAATAATGCATTTTTATACAGATAATACATTGAATATACATTATTACTGAATTTTTATGCAGAGAAATCTGCATGCTTAGAAACAGCTTAAAGTACAGATGGAAAGGATTAATGGTGGTATAATGAAAGCTTTTCTGATTCTTGAGGACGGAAATGTATTTGAGGGAACCAGTATCGGTTCTGCGAGAGAAGTCATCAGCGAGATAGTTTTTAATACCTCAATGACCGGATATTTGGAGGTGCTGACTGACCCTTCTTATGCCGGACAGGCGGTAGTAATGACATATCCTTTGATTGGTAATTATGGAATATGTCATGCAGATATGGAGTCCGTGAGACCATGGCCGGACGGTTTTATTGTCAGGGAGTTATCGAGAATCCCTAGTAATTTCAGAAGTGAAGATACCATCCAGAATTTCCTTGAAGTTAATGATATCCCCGGTATTTCAGGTATTGATACCAGAGCTCTTACTAAAATCCTCCGTGAAAAGGGTACCATGAACGGCATGATAACCACAAATGAAAATTATAATCTTGATGAGATTATCCCTAAGATTAAGGAATACCGCACGGGAAATGTTGTCGACAAGGTCACCTGTGCCGAGAAGTATGTGCTTGACGGAGATGGTTATAAGGTTGCACTTATGGATTTCGGTGCTAAGAGAAATATTGCAAGAAGCCTTAATAAGAGAGGCTGTAAGGTTAGGGTATATCCTGCGAGAACCACGGCGGAAGAGATACTTGCCGACAATCCTGACGGAATTATGCTTTCAAACGGTCCCGGAGACCCGAAGGACTGCGGAACGATAATCGATGAGGTCCGTAAGCTCTATGAGTCCGGAGTTCCTATTTTTGCAATCTGTCTCGGACATCAGCTCATGGCACTTGCGACAGGAGCGGATACACATAAGATGAAGTACGGACACAGAGGAGCAAATCATCCGGTTAAGGATTTAAAGACGGGAAAGGTATACATTTCCAGCCAGAACCACGGATATGTTGTCGATGAAAAGACGATTTCCGCTGACCTTGCGGTTCCGAGCTTCTGCAATGTAAATGACGGTACGAACGAAGGACTTTCATATATTAAGAAGAACGTGTATACAGTCCAGTTCCACCCGGAGGCATGTGCAGGTCCTCTTGATACAGGATTTCTTTTTGACAGATTCATAGAGATGATGGGAGGTGCAAGATAATGCCTAAGAATAAGGATATTAAAAAAGTATTGGTTATCGGTTCAGGTCCTATTGTAATCGGACAGGCTGCTGAGTTTGACTATGCGGGAACACAGGCATGCCGTTCTCTCAAGGAGGAGGGCATTGAGGTAGTACTTGTAAACTCCAACCCGGCTACGATTATGACAGATAAGGATATCGCTGATGAGGTGTATATCGAGCCTCTCACAATCAAGTCTCTTGAACAGATTATCATAAAGGAGAAGCCGGACAGCATTCTTCCTACACTCGGAGGTCAGGCTGGTCTTAACCTTGCGATGGAGATTGCAGAGACAGGCTTCCTTGAGGAGCACAATGTAAAGCTCATCGGTACAACAGCACTCACAATCAAGAAGGCGGAGGACAGACTTGAATTCAAGACTACCATGGAGAAGATTGGTGAGCCTTGCGCGCCTTCACTTGTTGTTGAGAATGTTGAGGATGGTATTGAATTTACGAATAAAATCGGTTATCCGGTTGTTCTTCGTCCTGCTTACACACTCGGAGGAAGCGGCGGCGGTATCGCTAAGAATGAGGAGGAGTTAGTCGAGATTCTCTCTAACGGTCTTCGTCTTTCAAGAGTTGGACAGGTGCTTGTAGAGAGATGTATCGCAGGCTGGAAGGAAATCGAGTACGAGGTTATGCGTGACAGCGCCGGCAACTGTATCACGGTATGTAACATGGAGAACTTAGACCCTGTCGGAGTCCACACCGGAGACAGTATCGTTGTCGCACCTAGCCAGACACTTTCGGATAAAGAGTATCAGATGCTCCGTTCATCTGCGCTCAACATTATAAATGAGCTTCAGATTACAGGCGGATGTAATGTTCAGTTCGCACTTCATCCTACAAGCTTTGAGTACTGTGTAATCGAGGTTAATCCAAGAGTAAGCCGTTCATCCGCACTTGCCTCCAAGGCAACAGGTTATCCTATCGCCAAGGTTGCGGCTAAGATTGCACTTGGATATACACTTGATGAGATTAAGAACGCAATTACGGGAAAGACTTACGCAAGCTTCGAGCCTGCGCTTGACTACTGCGTAGTTAAGATTCCGAGACTTCCTTTTGATAAATTTATCCACGCTTCAAGAAAGCTCACAACACAGATGAAGGCAACCGGTGAGGTAATGAGTATCTGCACTAACTTTGAGGGTGCACTTATGAAGGCTATCCGTTCACTTGAGCAGCATGTGGACTGCCTTATGAATGAGGATTATTCCGGATATTCAGACGAAGAGATTACCGAGATGTTAAACAGAGTAGATGACAGAAGAATCTACGTTATTGCGGAGGCGATAAGAAGAGGCGTTACCTACGAGACAATCCATGATATAACCAAGATTGATGTATGGTTTATAGATAAGCTTGCAATTCTTGTTGAGATGGAGAATGCCCTTAAGACACAGCCGCTTACCAAGGAGCTTCTTTTAGAGGCTAAGAGAATAGAGTTCCCTGACAATGTGATTGCAAGGCTTACCGGAAGGACCGCAAAAGATATCAAGGCACTCAGAAATGAGTATGGCATCCATGCGGCATTCAAGATGGTTGATACCTGTGCGGCAGAGTTCGAGGCGACGACACCTTACTATTATTCATGCTTTAAGAGTGAGAATGAGGTCATAAAGACACATCCTGAGAAGAAGGTTCTTGTACTTGGTTCAGGTCCTATCAGAATCGGTCAGGGTATCGAATTTGATTACTGCTCGGTTCACAGTACATGGGCATTCAAGCAGGAAGGCTATGAGACAATCATTGTAAATAACAACCCTGAGACTGTAAGTACGGACTTCGATATTGCGGACAAGCTTTACTTTGAGCCGCTCACACCGGAGGATGTTGAGAATATCGTTGAGCTGGAGAAGCCGGACGGAGCTGTAGTCCAGTTCGGTGGACAGACGGCGATTAAGCTCACCAAGAGCCTTATGGAGATGGGAGTTCCTATTCTCGGAACAAGTGCAGAGGACGTTGACGCTGCCGAGGACAGAGAGCTTTTTGACGAGATTCTTGAAAAGTGTGCTATTCCAAGACCGAAGGGACACACAGTATTTACCGTTGATGAGGCATTAAATGCTGCTCATGAGCTTGGTTATCCTGTACTTGTAAGACCTTCCTATGTACTTGGCGGACAGGGAATGCAGATTGCGGTATCGGATGATGATGTGGTTGAATTTATGAACATCATCAACAGACAGGTTCAGGAACATCCTGTACTTGTAGATAAGTATATTGTCGGAAAGGAAATAGAGGTCGATGCCGTATGTGATGGCGAGGACATCCTTATTCCGGGTATAATGGAGCATATCGAGAGAGCGGGTATCCACTCAGGAGACTCTATTTCGGTATATCCTGCACAGAGCCTTAACGACAAGGTTATCGCAACGCTTGAAGATTACACAGGCAAGCTTGCAAGAGCCCTTCATGTAAAGGGACTTATCAATATTCAGTTTATCGTAAGCCATGATGATGTGTATGTAATCGAGGTTAATCCTCGTTCATCAAGAACTGTTCCTTATATCAGCAAGGTTACGGGAATTCCTATCGTTAAGCTCGCAACCCGCGTAATAACAGGTCACACAATAAAGAGCATGGGTTACACACCGGGACTTCAGGCTAAGGCAGATTACATCGCAATTAAGATGCCTGTATTCTCATTTGAAAAAATCAGAGGCGCTGACATAAGCCTCGGACCTGAGATGAAGTCAACAGGTGAGTGTCTTGGTATTGCTAAGCAGTTCAATGAGGCTCTTTACAAGGCATTCCAGGGTGCCGGGGTTAATCTTCCGAAGCACAAACAGATTATCATTACCGTCAAGGATGAGGATAAGCCGGATGTTGTTGACATAGCACAGCGTTTTGAGAAGCTCGGCTACAAGATATATGCAACTCTCGGAACAGCCAAGTATCTGAACGAGAGAGGTGTAAATGCAATCAAGGTCAACAAGCTTGAGCAGGAGGCACCGACACTTCTCGACCTCATTCTCGAGCACAAGATCGACCTTGTAATAGACAGCCCGTCTAACGGTATTGAGCACAGCGGTGACGGTTTCTTAATCCGTCGTCATGCAATCGAGACAGGTGTCAATGTTCTCACATCACTTGATACAGCTCATGCGCTTATCACAAGCCTTGAGGTTCAGGATAAGCAGCACATGACTCCTATAGATATTGCGACTATCGGAAACAGATAAGCAATAACTGGTAACTGCTGGTTTGAAAATATAATTCTGGTTTCCTATTACAGGGTATAAAAATAAGAAGATATCATGGACACAAGTTCCAAAAGCCGTTCGTGCTAATACGATTAGGCTTTTGAACTTGGAACCCGCAAAGCATGAGGAAGTAGCGGTTTCCGAATATTAAAAGGACAATATCATTCAGATTAAATTATCTTTTTTGAATGATATTGTCCTTTTTGTTGTCTGTTTGACTATGCCTGCATTTAGGTGTTATTTTAAGCTTTATTTATCCGTGATAAGGCTGTGGAACTCCTGAAGCGACCTTACCTCAGACGAACCGTTCTTTTTAACATAGGCTATTCCTTCAGCGGTTGCCTTTGCCGCAGCCATGGTTGTCATGTAAGGTATTCTTGCCTTGATGGCTGCCTTTCTTAAGTAGCTGTCATCGTGTACGCTTTCCTTGCCGACAGGGGAGTTGATTATCAAATCAATCTCGCCGTTGGTTATGGCATCGAGTATGTTAGGACGACCCTCGTAGAGCTTTTTAATCTTTGTGACAGGTAAACCGGCCTCGGCGATAAGGTCATAGGTTCCGCCTGTTGCGAGAACCTTGAAGCCATCGTTTACAAAGCTTCCTGCGACATCGACAACCTCCTCCTTATCCTTGCGGTTAACAGAGATGAGGACTGTTCCCTCAAGCGGAAGCTTGGAGGATACACCTTCCTCTGCCTTGTAGAAGGCTTCACCATAGTGGGATGAAAGACCGAGCACCTCACCTGTAGAGCGCATCTCAGGTCCGAGTATTGGGTCAACCTCCGGGAACATATTGAATGGGAAGGCAGCTTCCTTCACGCCATAGTATGGAATGTGTCTTTCCTTCATTGCCGGGATTGGAGATGGTCTTCCTGTAAGCTCACTTGTAATGATATCCGTTGCAATAGGAACCATTCTTATATCACAGACCTTTGAGACAAGAGGTACTGTACGGGAAGCTCTTGGGTTAGCCTCAAGCACATATACCTTTCCTTTTTCAATGGCATACTGCATGTTCATAAGACCCTTTACATGCATTTCCTCGGCAATTCTGCGTGTATATTCCTTGATAAGACGTACATTTTCCTCTGAAATGTGTACAGATGGAATAATGCAGGCTGAATCTCCTGAGTGTACGCCGGCAAGCTCAATGTGCTCCATTACTGCAGGAACGAAGGCATGTGTACCATCGCTTATGGCATCGGACTCACACTCGAGGGCGTTATTGAGGAAACGGTCAATGAGGATAGGGCGGTCAGGTGTTACACCGACAGCAGCCTTCATATAATCGCTCATGCTTTCGTCATCATATACCACTTCCATTCCGCGTCCGCCAAGAACGTATGAAGGACGAACCATGACAGGGTAGCCTATTTCATTGGCGATGCTGATGGCTTCATCCACGGTTGTCGCCATGCCTGATTCAGGCATAGGAATTTCAAGCTTATCCATCATGGCGCGGAATTGGTCTCTGTCCTCTGCAAGGTCGATTACGGCAGGTGAGGTTCCGAGAATTTTCACACCGTTTTTCTCAAGCGAAGCCGCAAGATTGAGAGGTGTCTGACCACCGAACTGTGCGATGACACCGAGAGGCTTCTCCTTGTTATATATGCTTAATACATCTTCAAGTGTAAGCGGCTCAAAGTAGAGCTTGTCCGAGGTATCATAATCAGTCGATACAGTCTCAGGATTACAGTTTACAATAATTGTCTCAAATCCCAGTTTTTTGAGTGCGAGTGAGGCATGAACACAGCAGTAGTCAAATTCGATACCCTGACCTATTCTGTTAGGACCGCCGCCGAGAATCATGATTTTCCTGTTATTTGAAACAGGGTTCTTATCCTCGCCGTTGTAGGTCGAGTAGTAGTAGGCGTTGTTCTCGGTTCCTGATACATGCACACCTTCCCAGGCTTCATTAACGCCAAGGCTTGTACGTCTGCTGCGCACATCATCCTCGGAGACATCAAGAAGCAGACTAAGATATTTGTCTGAGAAGCCATCCTTTTTTGCCTTGGTGAGAAGCTCATCCGATGGAAGTGAGCCCTTGAACTTGAGAAGCTCCTCCTCCTCGTCAACCAATTCCTTCATCTGTGATATGAAATAATGCTTAACCTTGGTAAGCTCATATATCTCATCCACCGTTGCACCTTTTCTGAGGGCCTCATACATGATAAAGTGACGCTCGCTCGAAGGTGTAACCAGCTTTTTCAATAACTCTTCCTTGGAGAGCGTGTCAAAATTCTTGACATGTCCAAGACCGTATCTGCCGTTTTCAAGGCTGCGGATTGCCTTCTGGAAGGCTTCCTTATAGTTCTTGCCGATGCTCATGACCTCGCCGACAGCTCTCATCTGTGTTCCGAGCTTATCTTCCACACCCTTGAATTTTTCAAATGCCCAGCGTGCGAACTTGATAACCACATAGTCGCCGTCCGGGACATACTTATCAAGAGTGCCGTATTTTCCGCAAGGGATGTCACGCAGGGTAAGACCTGCCGCCAACATGGCTGAGACAAGCGCAATAGGGAAACCGGTTGCCTTGGAAGCAAGTGCTGAAGAACGTGATGTACGTGGGTTAATTTCGATGACTATTATTCTGTCTGTTACAGGGTCATGTGCGAACTGTACATTGGTTCCGCCGATAACCTGAACCTTGTCAACAATCTTGTAGGCCTGCTCCTGCAGTCTCTTCTGGCAGTCTTCGGATATTGTGAGCATAGGGGCGCAGCAGAAGGAGTCGCCTGTATGCACACCGAGCGGATCAATGTTCTCAATAAAGCATACTGTAATCATATTGCCTTCGCTGTCGCGTACAACCTCAAGCTCAAGCTCCTCCCAGCCGAGAATGGACTCTTCCACAAGAACCTGGCCGACTATACTTGCCTGAAGACCTCTTGCACATACGGTCTGAAGCTCTTCCCTGTTGTATACAAGTCCGCCGCCTGCACCGCCCATTGTATACGCCGGACGAAGAACAACCGGGTATCCGAGCCTGTCTGCTATGGCGAGTGCTTCATCGACAGAGTAGGCAACCTCGCTTCGTGCCATCTCAATGCCGAGGGAATTCATTGTCTTTTTGAACTCAATGCGGTCCTCACCGCGTTCGATGGCATCCACCTGTACACCGATAACCTTGACATTATATTTGTCAAGCACCCCTGCCTTGTATAATTCTGAGCAGAGATTAAGACCTGACTGACCGCCGAGATTCGGAAGCAGCGCGTCAGGGCGCTCCTTGGCAATAATCTGTTCAAGACGTTCAACATTGAGCGGCTCAATGTAGGTGATATCTGCAGTCTCAGGGTCGGTCATGATTGTTGCAGGGTTAGAGTTTACAAGAACAATCTTATAACCGAGTTTTCTGAGTGCTTTACACGCCTGTGTTCCCGAGTAATCGAACTCACAGGCCTGACCTATCACAATAGGTCCTGAACCAATAATAAGTACCTTATCAATATCCTTAAGCTTTGGCATGATATTTCCTCCCTAAATTTAGTAATTACATTATAAGCTAAAGTGACAGAGGAATAAAGCTTAATTTATGAAAAAAATAATTTTAATTGCTTACAGCTGGGGGAGGAAGCGTATATTTCTGCCATATCTGCTTAAATGTCTGCCTAGGGCATGCCAAATATAATGCTGTGGGCAGAGAAAATCACAGGAGAACCGACTGAGCGTGCAGAAAAGTCTGCCCAAAACATGTCAAATATAATGACGTGGGCAGAGAAAAACGCAGAAAAAGCGCCTGAGCGTGCGAAAATGTCTGCCAAAGCATGCCAAATATAATGCTGTGGGCAGAGAAAATAACAGGAGAAGCGCCTGAGCGTGTAGAAAAGTCTGCCCAAAGCATGTAAAATACGATGCCACGGGCAGAGAAAATCACAGGAGAAGCGCCTAAGTGTGCTGAAAAGTCTGCCCAAAGCATGTCAAATATAATGCTGTGGGCAGAGAAAATCACAGAAAAAGCGCCTGAGCGTGCAGAAAAGTCTGCCCAAAGCATGTTAAATACGATGATATGGGCAGAGAAACAGCAAAAAAAGCAACTGAACATACCGAAAAGTCAGCCCAAAGCATATCAAATATGATGTAATAGGCAGAACTTCCATGAGCAATAAAGTTAGCTTGGAGCGGCATGCGTTATAAGGAAAATTCAAAATAACATTTCTGTAATGGTAATACCAATTTCCATGTGGTATAATAAGCGAAAACAAAAATAAGAGTAACTATTCAGAACCACATTCCCAGAACCGTCTCTATGAGGCTTTCCTTTTGCATATGTGGTCACACTGCCATATAAAACAGTTTATCTGCCTGAATAAGCAATCGCAGAACGCAGTTTTGCATGGTTATGAATAGTTAGAAATGAAAATAAAAAGGTGAAAAGAAAAAGGTGAAAATAATGGGTGATTATAATAAGTTCGACAGTATAATATTTGACGTGGATGGTACTCTGTGGGATGTGAGGGATGCGGTAGCTCATGCGTGGCGCGATGTCATCACGGAGCTTACTGACTGGGAGATTAATTTTGACGGTAAGAGCCTTGGAGCTATGTTCGGAAAGACGATGGATACGATATTTTTCCATTTTTATCCGAACAGCACGAAAGAAGAATACGAGAAGATAACAGGGGTAATCTACAAGAGACAGAAAGAATATCTTATAAGATATGCGCCGGCATTGTATGAGGGTGTCGCCAGGACTCTGGAAAAGCTCTCACATAGATATAAGCTGTTTATAGTGACCAACGCACAGAGAGGTTATATAGATACGGTTTTTGCGGTGCACGATGTTCAGAAATATTTTACCGACTGGATGTGCTTCGGTGATACGAATGCGTCGAAGGATGTGACAATAAGAAAAATTATTGAGAGAAATAATCTTAAAAATGCGGTCTATGTAGGTGACACGCAGGGCGATGCAGATTCTTGTGAGAAGGCAGGAATACCTATCGTGTATGCCGCCTATGGACTGGGAAAGGTTGAGAAGCCTTGGAGAAGCATAGACAAGTTTAGTGAGCTTGAGGATATTTTTCTTGGAGATAAAGCCCGCAATGAGGCACAGGAAAGTATATCAGAATGTAAGCTGTCTGAAGAAGATGGTGACAGGGAAGGCTGCATGCATGCAGATATGTCAAAGGACGTTACACTAAAGTCTGATGACATGTCGGAGAAAAGTATCGCTGCGGGGAAAATCGATACTGTAATCTTCGACCTTGACGGAACATTGCTCTACACCATAGAGGACCTTGCAGCAAGCACCAACTACGCTTTACAACAGTACGGAATGCCGGAAAGAACGCTTGAGGAGGTGACGGCATTCGTGGGAAATGGTGTCGCTAAGCTCATAGAGCGCGCGGTTGTGCCGGGAACGGAAAAGGAGCTTTTCGACAAGGTATTTGCGGAGTTTAAAAAGCATTATGCAGTCCATAATCTTGACCACACAAGACCATATCCGGGAATTGTTGATATGCTCACCGGACTTAAGGAGCATGGATATAAGGTCGCAGTTGTGTCGAACAAGCTTCAGAGTGCGACACAGAGCCTGTGCAAGCATTTCTTCGGTGAGCTGGTTCCACTTGCGGTCGGCGATAATCCTAGCATGGCAAAGAAGCCAGAGGCAGATATGGTGAATGAAGCACTGTGCCGGCTTAACAGAAGCCGCGCAAATGCAGTTTATGTCGGGGATTCAGAGGTCGATATTGAGACCGCGAAGAATTCCGGAATGAAGCTTATTATGGTTGAATGGGGCTTCAGGAAGCGCGCGGACATGGAAAAGCTGGGAGCCGTATGTTTTATCGATAAGCCGGAGAAGATATTTGACATTCTGAAAGCTGCACCAGAATATCCCCGGCGTGCTGAGGCGGATAACAGAATTCTGCAATTGTTAAGGGATGAAAAATATATACAGCGCAAAGGATAATGTGACGGTTGAAGACATTATTGAATTTCACGCAGAATTTGAATATATTCATCCTTTTCAGGATGACCATGTTATAATAAGGACAAAGTTAGAGAAACCCAGTAAAATCAAGGGGTTAGCACTAATTTAGTCCTTATTTTTTTATACCTAAAATCGGTATATGATAAGGCAGCGCTGACAAATCAAACCGAAATCCAAACATTCACAAGGACAGGATAAGAGTTCGCTGGAAGTGAAGCTCGCAAGCTTAAAGCAGGATGAAATAAGACTTGATAAGATGTTTGAACAGACAAAATACCCGGCAGAGATAGAAGCCCTTGCCGTACAGCTTGCAGATGCTTTCATTGAAAGACTTGGACTTGTTGGTATTGACCAGTCTGTTAAGGAACTTACAGATTCTATCCGGTCTGAGCCTGTTAAGGGAGGTGCCAGATAATGGCAGATAAGATTCATTGCGTCAAAAAGACGCTGAGACTTACACCAGCTGAAAGCAGACTTCTGTCTGAAAAAGCAGAGGCTTTTCATATGAATGAGGCAGAATACTTAAGGTTTTTAATCAGCCAGACGCCAAACGATTACTCGGAAATCAGACAAGAGCTTAAACAGCTGATAAATGAGGTAAATCATATCGGTGTGAATATCAACCAGATTGTGCATCATCACAATTATGAGTTGTATTCAAAAGAGGACAGACAGCAGCTTATCGCATATATGAAAAAACTCAACAATACAGTTAAAGAGGTGGTGGTGCGGCTTGGCAATCAGTAAGATTCTTCATATGAAGGATTGCGGAAGCAGTTTTCATGGAAAGCATTTGAAGTCTGCCCTTGAATATATTACTGTTCCGGAAAAGACACAGAATGGCAGGCTTGTATCAGCCATAAACTGCCAGGTGGATAATGCCTTTGAGCAGATGAAGGAAACAAAGAAAAAGTTCAACAAAACAGATAAACGGCAGTGCAACAAGTTGTACTTCAAAACTTGGACATTATGGTGTGTATACAACAACCATATCAGAAATGGAGAGTTTTTATGGTTCTTCTTCAATACAAGCGTATATTCCATAGTAATTCAAGGAGAATGCTATTATGAAAAGAAAAATTGGTATTGCTATTATGTTTGGATTAATTTGTATTAATATTTTAAGTGGTTGTGGACCATCGTCAAATGAAAAACAAACTGATTTTGAAGAATTAGAGGTAGATTATGTTATTAACGATGATGGAACATATACTTACAAAGACTTAAATTATGGTTATAAAATAGAGGTTTCAGGTATTGAAGGTGAAAAGCAGGTTACGTATGTTGTTTTAACAAATGATAAATCAATTAGTTTTGATGATGTAACCTATAGCTTGAAAAAATCGGAAATTAGCATTGATGAACCTCAATTTATAATACTCGGTTGGTATTAAGAGATCGAGCATAGACATAATGAATATTGTTAATGGGTGTGTTTTCTGGAGATGTTTTGACAGATTGCACACCCGTTCGTAAGCCCCTAATATAAGGGTATATGTTCCCTTGGTCATATATTTGCCATAATAGTAGTAATCACATATGCCAGCATTTTACTCTATGATCCGGCGTTAGGATTTAGCAGTAGACCAGTATTTTACTACAATTATGGAGGTTACACTTATGCAGACCGTAAAACGAACTGTTGATGAGCAATACCGACTCATCATGGAATGCCGCAACAGCGGGCTAAGCGACAGGGTATCAGCTTATGAATTATGAGCCGGGAAGTGTGTTTAAGCTTAATGGCAAAGAATATGTGTTAAGCGAGAACCATACATTGGATATTCCATACGGAGAATATTTGTGGTGTTTGGAATCTACGTCAAATTATAGATATGGAGAAAAGATTGATTAATTTCTGAGAGTTTATCTATTTGTGTTGTAGATATCAAGAAAAAGGGATATTTACATCGTGTTATAGTACATGGTGTAGGTATCCTTTTTGCATATCTTCTATAATTGCTACATAAAAAAGTGCAAATGCACAAAAAATAGTAATGGCTATTGAAGTAAAAATAATTTAGTGGTAAAATAACATTACCAAAATACGTGCAACGCACAAAAACAAGGAGTAGCACTATGGAGATTAAGAGAGATTCATACCTTGAACAGTTAAAGATAAGAAAAGATAACGGAATGATTAAGATTATAACGGGAATCAGGAGATGCGGCAAATCATTCCTGTTATTTGTGTTGTTTAAGAAATATTTATTGGAAAATGGTGTAGATAATGACCACATCATTGAAATTGCTTTAGATGGCATTGAAAATGAGGAACTGAGAGATCCAAAGAAGTGTTATCAGCATATTAAAGAGCGGGTGGAAGATGACCGGAAGTATTATCTGCTCTTGGACGAAGTACAGTTTATGCCACGATTTGAAGAAGTGCTGAATAGCTTGCTTCGTATCAGTAACATTGATGTGTATGTAACCGGCAGTAATTCGAAATTTTTATCTAGTGATATTGTAACTGAATTTAGAGGCAGAGGAGATGAAATCAGAATTTATCCGTTGTCTTTTGCAGAGTTCTATGCGGCTTATGATGGAGATTATGATGATGCTTGGGAAGAATATATGATATACGGTGGTTTACCACAAGTGGCACAATTTTCTGTAGAACGCCAGAAGGCTGAGTATCTTAAAAATATTTTTACCAATGTTTATATCAAGGATGTGGTAGAGCGAAACAGAATTCAAAATGTTGATGAGATTGGAACTTTGGTGGACATTCTTGCTTCTGCCATAGGAGCACCTACCAATCCAACAAAAATATCAAATACTTTCAAAAGTGAGAGAGGTATCAATTACAGCAATAAAACTATATCCAATCATATTGATTATTTGGCAGAGGCATTTTTGATTTCTAAAGCGGACCGGTATGATATTAAGGGGAGAAAATATGTAGGAGCCAATCTGAAATACTATTTTTCGGATATAGGACTTAGAAATGCCAGACTAAACTTCAGACAGCAGGAGCCGACTCATATTATGGAGAACATTGTTTATAATGAGTTGCTTGTGCGTGGCTACAATGTAGATGTTGGTATTGTGGATGTATTTGCAAAGAATAGTGACGGAAAGAGAGTTCATAAGCAGCTAGAGGTTGATTTTGTAGTAAACCAGGGCAGTCAGAGATATTACATTCAGGTGGCTTATGATATGACTTCTGAGGAAAAGCAAACACAGGAACTTAATTCACTCCGAAATATCCCGGATTCATTTAAGAAGATTGTTATAGTAAATGGAACAAAAAAGCCTTGGAGAAATGAGGAAGGCTTTGTGATCATGGGCATGAAATATTTTCTGCTCAATGAGGATAGTTTGGAGTTTTAGTATGTAAGGAGATAATATATTCCGATATAGAAATATGGATATAAAGTTAGGAGGCAGAGAAATGGCAACGGTTGTGTATTCTAATGAAGAAGATGATATGTGTTCTTTGGTGATAGATGGAGAAGAATAAGTCATTCGCTGTCATATGTTTAAAGTCATTTATGCATGATATGTTGTTGCGGAACAACAGTGGGTATATTTTAGATGAAAACTGATACTTGCTAAAATACTCTTTGATAGACAGCATAGATCGTATTTCAATATTGTATTCCTGACAGATTTGTTCCAATTCTAAAATGGTTTTTTCTCCTAAGTTCCAAAAATGCAGAATATCTTCTTTGGAATAGGAGGAAAGCTGCGAAAGGTACATAACACCGTTCTGTATCAAGGCATTCTGCAATCGCTTCGACATGGGGACATCATAAATTGATATTTCGTTACTTGGCGGCAGCAGATAGCCTAAAGCGTTCAATTCATCAATCAGGGGTTCAATATTATAATTTTTTGGAAATTTATTTATAAGAGTAATATAGTTTTGTCCTGCAAGTTCCGAAACCATTGTCAAACCTATGCTTTTTTTATGAAAAGCAATCAGAAGCGGACAAGCATAACGAAAGCTTATTTAATATGGATATTTATGAAGTTTTAATTGAGGCAATGTGCAATATAGAGGCAGGAACTGATGCAGACCTTCGTCCATTTAGATGCTTATGGGAGCATAAAAAACTTATGTTGGAAAGAATTAAACATTTATCTTTTAATGAATATAGTGATTGCTGGGTATATTCATTTGGAAAAATACGATAAGGCTGTTATGGCAGCATTGATTTTAAAGGCTGAGGTTGTGGATGAAAACCGGCTGAATGTGGTATGGAAGCATCAGGATATTTATGAGAAGATTTTTTCCATACTGTAAACAGGTTATGGTATAATAGGGGGTGCTTGTTTTACAGGCACCCGGAAAGGATGAAACTATGATATATATTACAGGTGATACACATGGAAGATTTGAACGGATTGAGGCATTTTTCAGGCGTTTTCAGACTTCGTATGACGATATACTTATTATTTTAGGGGATGCAGGTATCAATTTCAGTGGGGCAAGATATGACAGCCTGAAAAAGCGGCTACTGGAGTCCCTTCCAATCACGATATTTGCCATTCATGGAAACCATGAACAGCGACCATATACGTTAGACAGCTACAAGGAAAAGCTGTGGCATGGTGGAACGGTATATTATGAAGAAGAATATCCTAGTCTTTTGTTTGCAAAGGACGGTGAGATATTCGACCTGAATGGAAAGCAGACGGTTGTCATGGGCGGTGCATACAGCATTGACAAAGAAATTCGTCTTGCATACGGCTGGGGCTGGTGGGAGGACGAGCAGCCCTCGGAAGAAATCAAAAGATATGTAGAACAGCAGCTTGAAAAATTCGGCTGGAAGGTAGATGTGGTATTAAGTCATACGACACCATTGAAATATGAGCCAGTTGAGGTATTTATGTCTGGCGTGGATCAGAGCAGGGTTGATAAGTCTACGGAGGAATGGCTGAATCATATCGAAGAAAAGCTGTCCTATCAAAAATGGTACTGTGGGCATTATCATACTGAGAAGAAGATTGACAAACTGGAAATCATGTTTGAAAACTTTGATGAGTTCTGTGCAGGTATGGAATAAATGTCATTCAAATGCTTATAATATGGGGATTTGAGGGCATCGCAAAGAATTGAAATTTTTTTTTTCCATCCTTGACATGAGCTGACGGTAACTGGAGAGTCGGCAGACTGATAGCTTTAAAAGAATGTCTTAAAAATAATATAATTCCTTTTATTATTGAGGATAGTAAGAAGGGCTTTTATTACAGAGGACTTTCGGGGTGGAGAAATGAAAAGGGCTGGCTTGTGGATACTTGCCTTGATGGGCAGGATACATTTATCAGATTACTTGATATGCTGGAGATTCCACATAACTAATGATGCATGGGAAGAGCGTAACAGAAGGAAGGAAACATAACAATGAAGATATATATAGATTTTGATGACGTACTATGTGAGACAGCAAAGAACTTTACGAAAATTGCCAAGGAACTGTTTGGAAAGGATGTACCTTACAGTGAGGTTCAGTTCTTTAACCTGAAAAAAACATTCGATTTAAATGATGAACAGTATGAGGAATTGATGAGAGTAGGACACCTTCCAGAACAATTGTTGAATTATGAGGAGACTCCGGGGGCTTCACAGACTATTAATAAGTGGGTCGACGAAGGACATGAGGTGTCCATCATAACAGGCAGACCCTTTGATTCCTACGAACCATCGCGAAGGTGGCTTGATGAGCATGGGCTTGAGAGAGTTTTGCTGTATTGCGTTGATAAGTATGGACGTGAAAAGTTCGAACAGACATATTCGTTCAATATGACCTTGGAGCAGTTGTACAGCATGACCTTTGATTTTGCAATAGAGGATTCACCGGCTGCCTTTGAGCATGTCATGCACTTTGAAGGGTGTAAGGTGGCAGTGTTTAACCGTCCGTGGAACATACATGCGGAGCTTCCGAATGACAATTTTGTGAGATGTGATGGCTGGAAGGAGATTGACAGATTGTTTGAGGAAGGTTCCAGGTGTATATGCAGAAGCCGGAGATAAGAGAACTTGACTATAATACCATGAAAGGGCAATCGTATAGTGCCCAAATCCATTCAGATAAATTCCTTTCAATAGAGCCGGTGAGCGGAGGATTTGCAGTTGAGTGGGTAGATAGTGATGAGGAGTTGAGAATGTCAATCACGGATGAAATTCTTTCGGACTGGCTTGAAAACCCTGTTGCGTACGGGGCATATATGGACGGTGAGCTTGTTGGTTTCGTGGAGGGCTTTTTGGAAAAATGGAATAACCGCTTTAGAATCAGCAATATTTGTGTTTTCAACATGGATAGACGCAACTGTGGAATAGGGCAGGCATTGATTGAGCGTATTTTCACGGAAGCCATAGCAAGCGGGGCGCGAATGATTGTGTTAGAGACTCAGAGCTATAACTCAAAAGCTATATCATTTTATATGAAAAATGGTTTTGAAATAATCGGTTTTGACAGGTATGCGTACTCAAATAATGGACCCAAAGAGCACAATATGAGAATTGAGATGGGAAGAATGATATAGGGAGATATAAGTTTGAAAGTGAAACTTTCAAACAACTTATTGGTGGCAGTACTGCAAGCTATGCTTGCAGTATGCAGGAGGTTAGGAAATATGAAATGTGCATTGGCGGCAATGGGGTTTATAGATGGGGACATACAGTATAATAAGAGTGTTATAATTGACACAATGAGAAATTATTCAGATACAGCGGACATAGTCATATTTGGAGAAGCCTTTCTGCAGGGCTTTTACTGTGCGGATTTCAATGTGGAGCATGATGAAAAGATTGCAGTCAGCCGGAACGATTCGATAATAACCGAAATATGCTCCGCCGCAGAGGAATATAAGCTTGCTGTTTCCTTCGGCTTTATAGAGAAAGAAGGGGATTTATTTTACAGCTCACAGCTTACGGTAGACCAGGCTGGTAAAGTGATTGATTTATACAGAAGAGTATCTCCGGGCTGGAAGGAGAGCTTTGCGGATGAGCATTACCGTGAGGGAGAGGAATTTCATTCGTTCTTATTTCTTGACAGGAAGGTTGTTGTCGGTCTGTGCGGGGATTTATGGTTCGATACCAATATAGACAGGATAAACAAGCTTCACCCGGACATTGTTTTCTGGCCTGTATATACCGATTTCAATGAACATGAGTGGAATATCTCCGAAAAGCTTGAGTATGCCGCGCAGGCCGGCAGAATCAAAAGCAAGGTGTTATATGTCAATTCGCTATGTAAGGACAGGGAAGCGGATGACATTGCAAGGGGCGGAGCGGCATTGTTTGCCGGCGGAAGGATTGAAGCTGAGATTCCATCAGGACAGGAAGGGATTCTTGTGGTTGGGGTGTAGAAATTGTACGCGTTTGAGTGAAAATGAACATAAAAACAATCACAAAATCAATCGTAAAAAGATACGATTGATTTTTTGCGCATTTTTACATATAATATATGTGATAATACCGGAAAGGATGTGGAGAGTATGCGTGAAACAAAGACTGTGGAATTTAAGGAAATGATTACAAATTCATTTTTAAAAACAGTGAGTGCCTTTTCAAATTACAATGGTGGGGACATTTTTTTTGGAATTGATGATGATGGTAATGTAAAAGGGTTACAGGATGTAAAGCAGTCCTGTCTGGATATTGAAAACAAAATAAACGATAATGTTTCGCCACAGCCGGATTATACGATTGAGGTGCAAAGTGATAACACGATAAGGCTTAATGTAAAAGCAGGTGTTCACAAGCCGTATTTATATAAATCAAAAGCATACAAGCGAAATGACACTGCAACAATAGAAGTCGACACCTTGGAATTTTCCAGACTAATTCTGGAGGGAAAAAACATAAGGTTTGAGGAATTGCCATGCAGGGAGCAGGTGTTGACATTTGAATTGTTGTGCAAAAAATTAAAAGAAAGTATTAAAATTGATACTTTTAATAAGGATACATTAAAAACATTAAACTTATATAGCAATGAGAACGGATATAACAATGCGGCAGGGCTTTTGGCTGATAAAAATTATTTTCCGGGAATTGATATTGTGAAGTTTGGCGAGAATATCAGCATAATTCAAAAGAGGTCGACCTTTGAAAATGTATCAATATTGGAGGTCTATGATAGGACAATGCAGGTATTTAAGGACTATTACCAATATGAGGTGATACAGGGCGCAGAACGAAAAAAGATAGAGAAAATTCCGGAGGAGGCATTCAGGGAAGCGATTGCAAACGCACTGATTAACAGAGCATGGGATGTCGAAGCTCAGATAAGAGTTCTGATGTTCGATGACAGATTGGAGGTTATCTCTCCCGGGGGTCTGCCGTCCGGAATATCTGAGCCGGAATATCTATCCGGCAGAATTTCAGTCCTTAGAAACAGAAATCTTGCAAATGTATTTTACAGATTGGGATTTGTCGAGATATTCGGAACCGGAATTACAAGAATAAAACAGCTTTATGAGGACAGTATAAGGAAACCTGATTTTGAAGTGACGGAAAATACAATTAAGATTATACTTCCTGTATTTGAGGAAAATCTCAATTTAACGGAGGATGAGAGAGCAGTATACAGTATTTTGAGCAGGACGTTACTTAAGCCAATCGGTGAAATTGCGCCATATCTGCCTTTTGGCAAGTCAAAGACAACACAGTTATTAAAAAAGCTGTGTCAGAAGGGTGTTATAGTAGTTGAGGGAAAAGGAAGAGGAACAAAATATATAATAAAGCAGTAATACAGGAGACTTTTGCCCCCCCATTGACATCCAGCCCCAATCGTATTAAAATTATGAATAATTGACCATAAATACGTAAAGCAAAAGAAAGGACAAATATGAAAAAGATAATTGAGCTTTTAAATGACGAGCTTAAGGCTGCATTTTCGGCATGTGGCTATGATGAGAAGTATGCCAAGGTTGTTGTATCCAACAGACCGGACTTATGCCAGTACCAGTGCAACGGCTGTATGGCGGCGGCCAAGGAATATAAGAAGGCACCTGCGATTATTGCGGGTGAGGTAGTGGAAAAGCTTGCGGAGAGCAGCACATTTTCAAAGGTAGAGGCAGTTAATCCGGGATTCATCAACATGAATCTTTCAGGACAGTTCATAGCCGATTATGTAAAAGAGATGGGAAGCCATGAGAAGTTCGGCTGTGATGAGACTAAGAAGAACAAGACAATCATGCTTGACTACGGCGGAGCTAATGTAGCCAAGCCTTTGCATGTAGGACATCTCCGTCCGGCTATCATCGGAGAGAGCCTTAAGAGAATATGCGCATACAACGGATATGACACAGTAGGCGATGTTCACCTTGGCGACTGGGGACTCCAGATGGGACTTATTATAATGGAGCTTAAGAACAGAAAGCCGGAGCTTCCTTATTTTGATGAGAGCTTCACAGGTGAGTACCCGGCGGAGGCACCTTTCACGCTTGCAGAGCTTGAGGACATATATCCATGTGCGAGCAGGAAGTCCAAGGAGGACGCTGAATTTGCGGAGGCGGCACATCAGGCTACAGTTATGCTTCAGAGAGGACACAGAGGCTACACTGCAATCTGGAAGCATATAATGAATATCTCCATAGCAGACCTTAAGAGGAACTATGACAATCTCAATGTGAGCTTCGATGTATGGAAGGGTGAGTCCGATGCCAAGCCTTATATAGAGGATATGCTGAAGAGCTTTGTGGACAAGGGCTACGCATACGAGAGCCAGGGTGCATTGGTAATCGATGTCGCACAGGCTGATGATAAGAAGGAGATTCCGCCATGTATTGTCAGAAAGTCCGACGGTGCGGCTCTTTATGCCACAACAGACCTTGCCACAATGATAGAGAGAGAGAAGCTCTATCATCCGTTTAAGTATATATACACAACTGATAAGCGTCAGGAGATGCATTTTACACAGATTTTCAGGGCTGCCAAGAAGACAGGCATTGTTCCTCGGGACACAGAGATGAATTTCTTAGGCTTTGGTACGATGAACGGCAAGGACGGAAAGCCGTTTAAGACAAGAAACGGAGACCTTTTAAGACTTGAGTACCTTATAAAGGATGTCGAGGATGCTGTATACAACAAGATTAAGGAGAACCGTGATGTCGCTGATGATGAGGCACGCGCCACAGCCAAGGTTGTAGGTCTTGCGGCAATCAAGTACGGTGACCTCTCCAATCAGGCATCAAAGGATTATATATTTGATATAGACAGATTCACCTCATTTGAGGGAGATACAGGTCCTTATGTTCTCTATACAATTGTCCGTATCAAGTCTATTTTAAACAAGTATGAGCAGACCTACGGAGCGCAGAGCCTTTCTGTTGCAGACAGAATGAAGGATTTTGTCGCACCGGAGGGAGCGAGTGAGACAGACCTCTGCCTGCTTCTTACCAAGTTTTCTGAGGTTATTGAGAGTGCATACGCTGAGCTTGCACCTCATAAGATATGCAAGTTCATCTATGATGTTGCCAACGTATTTAACAGCTTCTATCATGATACCAAGATTTTATCCGAGGAGGATGAGACTAAGAGAAAGAGCTATATCGCTCTTATAACACTCACCAAGGGTATACTTGAGACCTGCACAGACCTCCTCGCAATAAAGGTTCCTGACAGAATGTAGTTATTTGGAAGTGAGGAATTTATGGCTAAAAATCAATCAAAGGATATGACGGTTGGAAATCCGTTTCAGATTATTTTGTTTTTTGCGATTCCTGTGCTGATTGGAAATGTATTTCAGCAGCTTTACAGCATGGTTGATACAATTATCGTTGGACAGAGCCTTGGAACAGAGGCTCTTGCGGCGGTAGGTTCAACAGGCTCGCTTAATTTTCTGGTAAATGGTTTTTCTACAGGAATAGCCGGAGGTTTCGCAGTACTTCCGGCACAGTTTTTCGGTGCTAAGGATGATAAGAGGCTTAAGAAGAGTGTCGGACAGGCGATAATGCTCTGTCTGTTCTTCACGGTTCTTCTCACAGCACTTTCAGTTATATTTACCAGACCGGTGCTTGTGCTTATGAAGACGCCGGAGAACATCATTGGTATGGCGGATGTGTACATCAAGACGATTTTCTGGGGAATATGCGCTACCATCCTCTATAATATGTGCTCCTGTGTGATAAGGGCGCTGGGTGACAGCAAGACACCACTATATTTTCTTATTCTCGCATCATTTTTGAATATAGGGCTTGACCTCTTATTTATAATAGTGTTCAAGTGGGGTGTTTTCGGTGCTGCATTTGCGACAGTGCTCTCACAGGGGGTTTCGGGAATACTCTGCGTCATATATGCATTGAAGAAATACAGCATACTGCACCTGTCGAAGGAGGATTTTAAGCCTGATTTTTCCATGATGGGAAAACATCTTGCGATAGGACTTCCGATGGCATTCCAGTTTTCGATAACAGCCATAGGAACGATAGTGCTCCAGAGTGCGCTTAATACCTTCGGCTCCGATAAGATTGCGGCGTATACGGCGGGCTGTAAGGTTGAGCAGCTTGTCACACAGATTGGACCGGCTATCGGAGTTACGATGGCTAACTATGCAGGTCAGAATCTCGGTGCAGGACGGCTTGACAGAATAAAGAAGGGTGTCACAAGCTGTACAATAATGACAGTTTCACTCGCAGTTGTATCGGCGATAGCGCTGTACTTCGGTGCGGAATGGCTGTCTGGGCTCTTCATTTCGGGAGACCAGCCGGAGGTTGTTGCCTCAGCGGTCGAGTATGTGAATACAATATGTGTATTTTTCCCAATTTTATATATGATTTTCGTATATAGAAATGTTCTTCAGGGAGTGGGAAGAAGTCTCATGCCTCTCATGGCAGGCGTTTTTGAGCTTATAGCGAGATGCGTTGTATCGTTTACGCTTCCTCAGAGGATGGGATATGTCGGAGTATGCCTTGCAGGTCCGGTTGCATGGATTGCGGCTATGGTTCCGCTATGCATTGCATATTATATAATAATGGGAAAGATGATAAAGAAGAGCAGGCTTGCACAGGCATAAAACAGATACAGTTTTAAAATGAATTAAGACATATTTTTAGTTTAAGCTGATGTATAGATATATAATATACATCAGCTTAAACTAACATTGACATAATGAAAGAAAATCAATTTCATGTATGGAATGTAAATCGAAGGATTTTTCTTTACACGGAGAAAGAATAGAGTCCTTCACACAGGATTTATTACAGAAGGCAGCCGAAAGATATGCGGCTGTTTTTTTACCTGCTAAAATGTCAAAGGTAGTCATACGGATATCATTTCTTTCCAGAAACGAATCCGACATATATTCACAATCGGACAGTGATTTTACAATGCCGTCACCGGTAAGCTTGGTGTATGCCTCATACCTGCTCCAGAATGAGGAGAAGTCATACTCGTCCATGGCATACGGCATGCGCTTTAGGAGGGCAGGTGAAGGCTTTCGGATATCCTGTATATCAAGGCCAAGCTCAAAAGGCGCCACAGCGCACGCTATTGCGGTCTTACAGTGGCTTATGTTGAAAAAGATATGCTCAAAAGGTGCTTCAAGATATGGCTTGCCATTTCTGCCATATCTAAAGCTGATGCGATGACCAATCTCATAAGCCTCTGAGGAAGTGAAGCACCAGGAATACTCCCTTGAAAGGGCACGGCACAGCAGAACAAAGGAAAGCGCACTCACAGCCCTTTCCCTTGCAGGAATGATTCCCTCCGCCTTATTACGCCTGAAATCTGGAAGTAGAGGGGAGATATCTGAATATATTTTTTCAAAATATACTGTATTGAGTGTTTCTGGAATAGTTGAATAATAAATCATTTCCGATTCCTCCATGGCTTTTGCTTTGTTTAAGATTCGGGTGTCAAAACATGCCGTACATACCCAGCCGTGTATAACGTATTATGTTTATGCATATCACGACTTTTGGGAGAAGCTTAGATGTTCTTAGAACTCTGTTCATACCCTAGCCAGAACCGGCACGGATGCCGGTTCCGAAGCAATGCATACAAGGATGTATGCTTTGCTTCGGTGGCGGACGCATAGATAACCTTTATCAGAGTTCTTAGAACATCTTGCTTCGGACAACGGAGCTGATATGCATAAATATAATACGTTATACACTCATAGATTAATTATGCATGTTTTGACACCCGAATCCGCGTTGATAACTGTGTATCGCAGATTTTATTCAGTACGCAATCTTCTCCTCCCAAGGAAGGCTTCCGTCCTCGTAGTCTGCAAGTGAAGGGCAGCAGAGGCGTATCGCAGCCGCAAGCTTCTTCATCTTAAGACTGATTGGGGTATCTGAGTGGCGCATACACTCCTTTGTAGTGTTTCCCATGTAGAAGGAAAATAATTCGGCGCGGTCTTCAAGACGGTTGGTTTTGCCGTAAACGGATGTGAAATACTGATTGTAAATGTCTGTATCAATGCTGTAGATGGTTCCCTGATAATCGTCAGTGCCGTACAGTGCGGTATCGGTATATGGGTCGGTATCCAGAATATCATCGGCATTATCAAAATTATATCTTATACAGTACTCAATGAAGTGAAAAAGCTCATGGTGGAATGCAAGCGTGAAGTATAAATCTGAGTTGTCACAGCTTAGTGCAATCTGTATTGAACTGTTCAGGCTTCCGTCGGTATAGCCATCTGCACCGCCGAGTGTATCAATCAGGTTGACGGTTATCGGTGAGTATGCGTTAAGGTCCGAAAAAAAGCTGAGAGGGTATTGCCTAAGACAGTCCTCAAGCAATGCAAGTCTGGAGGCGATAAGCTCCTCATCTGTTATTCCGGTGCCTGATGTGTTATAGCTCCATACAACAGAATTGCCATAGCGTATATTTATGCCGTAGGTACTGTTGATCCGCTCAAGATTTTCTAAGTTACGGGCTGCAGTTTCATCGACAGTATTTTCTGAAGCTTCTGAAGCATCAGAAGCGGTATTATCTGTAGCCTCCGTTGATTTTTCAGTTATGGCCTCATTCAAGGTTTCGTTTGGAAATCCGGTTAAATTCTCGTCAGAGCTCTCGGTTGAAGCTTCAGAGGTAATATCTGATGGTATTTCGTGGGATGTTTCAATTGACGATTCTTCAGTGGAAGTGCCGGTTTCATAAATTGAAGTATCGTTATGATATACCGCATCCGGAGTATATTCGGAAGAGAACGGCACCTCTGCCTCCGGGGTTGTCATATCTCCTGAGACAGGAAAATTGTCCCGCTGGCATGCGGACAACGCAAATAGTACTGTCGAGGATGACAGTACACAGAAAAATTTATGAAAAGTCCTGAAAAAATAATGGGACTTATTGTTATTTTTATACATAAAAGGAAGCTCCTCAAAATTCTGTTAAAATCTATATAAAGGCTGTGAAAACAGCTCTATATATAGGATAATGGGAAGCTTCCTTTTTTTCAATACATATATTTGTTTAATTTTTTTAACTTATCAGGTAACTTTTGTGCATAATTACAATTACTGCTCTGTTGCTACACGTTTTGCATAGCTCATAGCCTTCTTTACAGGTGGAAGCATGAGAATGATAACAGTTACAACACCTTCGAGAAGTATGTATGCGTAGTTGTAGCAGATAGGATATATAGCGGCAAGGCTTGAAGGGAAAGACTCAGGCATATAATCCATCCAGTATATATAACCGCCGATTGTGTGGAAAAGACCGCGGGCGAGAATGGCAACGATATAACCTATCACAAGTCCGTTCTTCTTCTTGTAAAAGAAGCCTGATACACCGAGTGCTGCAAATGCGAAGAAGTAATCGAGGCATGCCTGCATAGGTGAGAGGATGTAGGTTCCGCCACCCTGTAAGAACTGCATGATTCCGTATGCAAATGCACAGGTAAGACCAATCTTAGGTCCATACCAGTAACCTATAAGGGTTATAAAGAGCATGGAAAAAAGTGTTACCGAACCGCCCCATGGCATCTTGATAAGCTGCACATAGGATGTCGCAAAGCCGAGCGCCAGCATTACTGCTGAGAATACGAGCTGCTTGGTCGAAAAGAGCTTCTTTTTTTCCTTGGATACGCCGCTTGAAATAAAGGCGGCAAGAACAAGTAAAATAACCGCAAGCACAATGAATGCGATGATACCGGCGGTAGTGAGGGTATAGAAACCATCTTCCGCATTGAAGAAAAGTGACATAAAAAAGTCCTCCTATGAAAAATATAATTCAGGAGGGGCCTACTTTGGTGAGAATCAGTTTGCGGCAAAAATGCCATACAGCGTGCTTCCTTACGCCGGTATTAACCGGATCAAGTAGTGAGGGTCTGGCTTACAGCCACTCTCAACCCATGTGGGTTCCCCTAGCGGCAGGTCATGCCTGCAATGCTTAATATACATAATTGTGATATTTTTGTCAATTATAATTTTTAATACTTTTTGTTTTGAAATAAATGTACAATTGTGTTATCATAATTTAGTATGAACTTTTCGAAAGTAATATAGGTGGATTTTGGAGGAAGATGATGAACGCAGATGTTAAGAAGAGCTTTCTTGTAAATGGAAATGCCTTTTCTGATATTAAAAGAATTATAGGCATTGTGAGCGGCAAGGGTGGAGTTGGAAAGTCAACTGTGACATGCGCACTTGCGCGCCGGCTTGCGTCTATGGGCTACAAGGTCGGAATAATGGATGCCGACATAACGGGACCATCCATACCGCGCATGATGGGAATAGCAGAGCGCTGTGAGGAGAATGATAAGGGAATCGTACCACCTTGTTCGGCGGAGGGAATAAAGATAATTTCCATGAACCTTCTCCTGAAGAATGAGGATGACGCAGTTATATGGAGAGGTCCTGTTATCGCTAACTGGGTTAAGCAGTTCTATACGGATGTATACTGGGGAGAGCTTGATTTTCTGTTGGTTGATATGCCGCCTGGAACAGGTGATGTCCCGCTTACTGTTTTCCAGTCGTTGCCTATTGATGGAATTGTGCTTGTGACTTCACCGCAGAGCCTTGTCTCCATGATTGTGAAGAAGGCATACAATATGGCAGCCAAGATGGATGTTCCGGTGCTTGGAATAATAGAGAATTACAGCTATTACAGATGCCCGGATTGTGGAAGGGTTGAGAAGATATTCGGCGAGAGCCATATTGATGAGGAGGCGGAGGCAATCGGTGTACCTGTACTTGCAAAGCTTCCTATCAATCCGGAGCTTGCCAAGGCAGCGGATGAGGGCAGATACTTTGGATTTGAGGAGCCTGTGGATGTGACACCGATTGTTGAAGGTCTTTTTGACACAGTGCTGTTTGACCTTGACGGAACACTCACGGACCCTAAGCAGGGAATAACCTCCTGCGTGCAGTATGCACTTGCCGGTATTGGAATAGATGAGCCGGAGCTTGATAATCTTACGGATTTTATAGGACCGCCTCTCAAGGAGCATTTTATGGAGAGGTACAAGCTCGATGAAAAAACAGCGTTAGTGTGTGTTAACAAATATCGTGAAAGATACAACCCTGTAGGCGTCTATGAGAACAAGCTGTATCCGGGAATTGACAAGGTGCTTGCCGGGCTTAAGAGCCGCGGTATCAGGCTTGCCGTTGCCAGCTCCAAGCCGACAATGCTTGTGAAAGTGGTGCTTGAACATTTTGACCTTATGAAATATTTCGATGTGGCTGCCGGAAGTGAGCTTGACGGAACACGCACAAGGAAATCCGATGTCATCAAATATGCCTTTGAGCTGCTTGATGAGAAGGGCTTATCGCATAAGAACCCGATAATGGTCGGGGACCGCAAGCATGATATTATCGGAGCAAAAGAGGCAGGAATCCCATGCATGGCGGTTGCTTACGGTTACGGTTCAATGCAGGAGCTTACAGCAGAGCATCCTGATTTTATCGCAGAGAGTGTTGAGGCAATAGCTGATATCATAAGATAGACAGCGGAATGGAGAGTGCTTTGAAAAAAACATTGAAGGAAGTCTGGAGGCTGGTATATCCGGTATTGATATATTTTGTGGCTGCATTTGTAGTACAGTATGGCTCAATGCTTGTATTGACGAGACTTGCGATAAAGAGTGGGGATATTATAGTTTCATCGGATATCACCGCAATGAATGAACAGCTTGCACAGCTGATAAATAAATACAGCCTTTTGATTACGGCACTTACGAACCTTGTGTTAATGCCTGTGTTTGCCATCCTGCTAAGGCGCGATGATAGGAAGAGGATACAGCTTCAGGGATTTTCATATACCGGTCTGGATATAAAGAATGTGTGTCTTATAGCAGTACTTGGAATGAGTGCAGCTGTGAGTGTCAATGCCATAGTTTCACTCAGCGGACTTGCGTATTTTTCGCCTAAATACCAGCAGGTTTCGCAGATAATATATTCAGGCGGTATCTTTATGGAAATAGTATCCGCTGTTATAGCTGCACCTTTGCTTGAGGAATTATTATTCAGGGGAATGATATATAAAAGGCTGAGGGATTTATGCAGTGCCAAGACGGCAATACTTGTATCAGCGGCGTTTTTTGGTATATTCCATGGCAATCTGGTACAGTTCGTATATGCTTTTATAATTGGAATTATGCTGGCATTTGTCTATGAAAAAATGAAGACAATCTGGGCACCGGTTATTTTTCACATTGGAGCCAATTTGATTTCCGTGCTTATCACGGAATTAATGCCTGAGGGATTTATAAACGGTTTCGTGATGCTTGCAGCCATGGCAATATGTCTTGTAATTACAGTATTTCTATTGAAATATATATATAATTATAATGCCGGAACCAGGCCGGAAAAAAAGAGTGAGGTAGTCGAGGAGTATGAATAGTAAAATATTATCTATTGCAGTTCCATGTTACAATTCACAGGCATACATGGAGAAGTGTATCAATTCACTGTTAGAGGGCGGTGAAGAAGTTGAGATTATTATAGTGGACGATGGCTCTGCCAAGGATGATACGGCAGCGATTGCTGATGGATACGCGGAAAAATACCCTACGATTGTAAAAGCTGTACATCAGGAAAACGGAGGTCATGGCGAGGCTGTAAACACGGGACTCGCCAATGCGACAGGAGCCTTTTTTAAGGTTGTTGACAGCGATGACTGGGTTGACAAAAAAGCGTACAGGAAGCTTCTGGACATTATGAAAAAATCACTTGCGGATGATGATAAGCTTGATATGCTGATTTCCAATTTTGTGTATGATAAGCAGGGGGCACATCATAAGAAGGTGATGAGCTATCATAATGTATTGCCGAAAGATAAATATTTCACATGGCAGGATGTCGGTCACTTCAGGGTTGCACAGTATATTCTCATGCATTCCGTAATCTACAGGACTGAGCTTTTGAGGGAGTGTGGACTTAAGCTGCCGAAGCACACATTTTATGTGGATAATATCTTCATTTTCAATCCGCTTCCTTATGTCAAGAGGATGTATTACACGGATGTGGTTTTTTATCATTACTTTATAGGCAGGGATGACCAGTCGGTAAACGAGGCAGTCATGATTAAAAGAATAGACCAGCAGATAAGAGTCAATAAGCTTATGATTGACTATTTTGATTATGATGCGATAGATGAACGTCCGTGCATGAAGTACATGCAGAACTACGTGAATATAATGATGACAATATCCTCAGCGTTCTGTGTCCTTTCGAAGGATGAAGGAAATTATAAGAAAAAGCATGAGCTGTGGATGTATCTTAAAGAGAAAAATCCTAAGCTCTATAAGAACATTAAGCACACATTTATGGGAATTGCCCTAAGCTGGGAGGGTAAGCCTGCAAGAGTAGTCCAGAGGGCAGGCTACAGGCTTTTCCAGAAGATAATCGGATTTAACTAAGACATACTATTTATACAATTAAAAAGCGTTGGCATGTATTGACATGTACCGGTGATTCTGCGGAGATGTCAATATTGCCAACGCTTTTTGATTGAAAAATATGATTTTGTATGATTTATGATAAATATAAATACTAGTTCCAGGCTTTTTCGTCAACGTACGCTGCAAATCTGGTTTTATATATCAGAATATATACTATACGTCCCATAACACAGCCGCCGACAACATCGATTATTGAATGCTGCTTTAAGAATATTGTTGACAGGCAGATGAGTACACAGAGCACAAAAGAGGCATTTTTGATAAAACGGCTCTTTATCTTATCGGATTTATTGATTGCCACATGAACTCCTATTGAGTTATAGACATGTATGCTCGGAAACACATTGGTGGAGGTGTCCGTTTTGTAAAGCCATGCTACAAGTCTGTTGATTATATTGTCATCCCTAAGCTCTGCCGGACGGAAATTATACAGCCCATTAGGAAAAATATAGCAGATAATAATATAAACGGTCATTCCGATAATCAGAAAACTCATAAGCTTTATAAAATCACGCTGTGAATTAAATATAAAATATACAGCACTTCCCGCAACATAGACAAACCAAAGCAGATAAGGTATTATAAAAATAGGTATAAATGGAATTAAGTTATCAATAGGTGAATTGAGCGCCGTAAATTCAGTTGTGATTGTCTGTTCCAGATATTGAAAACATAATAGATATACAGGTGTGTACAGTGTAAGCAGCGCGTGCTTATACTTTGATATAAAATTTTTCATGACTTCCCCTCGTCTTTCAAAATGTATATATACTCTTTTTTGCTTTTTCATAAGCATTGTAATATGATAACATAGCGCGGTAAGATAGACAAGTTTTTTTTGCTGGGACAGTGGTGTCAGACCCCTGTGTCCCAACATCTGGGACACAGGGGTCTGACACCACTGTCCCATTGCAAACGTGGGAGCTTTATGTTATAGTTAGTGAGTTGAAATTATATGAATTATATTCTAAAAAGAGGTTTGTAATAGATGAGACTTTTGATAAGAAATCTTACAGTTACCAATGAAGATGAAACGCTTCTTGATGATGCGGCATATACGTTTTATCAGGGAAATGTATATTGTATAAATGCGCCGGATGACGGCAGGGATGCGCTGTTTAACAGCATTGTTTATGGAAAAACTTCTGGTTCCGGGAAGATTGAACTGATATGTAATGGAAGAAACTGCATGGCTCCTGCCATGATTTCAAGGTTTCCTGAGGAGCCGTTATTTCCTGAATTTCTTACAATCAGGGAATTCCTTAAATATTATATAGATATGAACCGTAGCAGCATCAAAGAAGTGAAATCAATAGAGGAATACCTTGAGCTGGGGGAGCTTTCGAATATCAGGGGAGACAGGCTTTTAAGAGATTTTACTTTGGATGAGAGGGTAAGATTACAGTATCTATGCTTTCTGATAACCATGCCGACAGTACTTATAATCGACAGCATAAAGAATATCAGAAATGTAGATTTTCTTAAGAAAATAAAAAACTATCTGGATTGCATAAAAGAGAACGGCATAGTTCTTGTTGGGTGCAGGGATAAATCTATTTCCGTGTTTATAGGCGACGAGGAATTAAGTGTTGTGGATGGAAAACTTCGGGGAGGCAGATAAATGAGAGAGAGGATATTGTATCAGTTTCTCCTTGAAGCGGATAATGAGAGCGGAAGATTGAGAAATGCGCTGCATATAGGGCAGAATGTCAAGAAATCGTCCGTTGTTAATGCCGCACTGAAGATAGTGCTCGACATAGTAACCAAAATAATATATGTTCTGCTGTTTATGTATATTCCATATAGAATTTTGTCGACAATCAGTGTTTGGGAGGGGTTTCAGCTTAGGCAGTCGATTGTGTATTTTACCGTTTTTTTGAGTTGTATATGCGGTTCTCTTATAAACTCGGGAATGTTTGAGGTGGATGAGGATGCACACTTTTTGCTTGTAACCATGCATGTTGAACCATCACTCTTTTTTAAAGAGAGAATGATTTATAAGCTTTTAGTTGATGGACTGGGATTCGGGATTGCATACTGCCTGATAGGATTAGACTTTGGACATGCATTTTACCTCACGGTATGGGTGCTCATTTCAAGACTGGTAGGAGAGCTTATCAACCTGTATGTGTTTAGATATACCGGAAAAATGATAAGCGAGTTGACAATTGTCACAATTGCGATAATGGGGACATGTGTCTTTATGACGTACGGTTTTTCATTCCTAAGAAACAGAGTTGTTGACTTTACCGGCTACATATATAATTATGTATGGCTGATGGCGGCGCTCATTCTGGCAGCAGTTGCCTTATATGCATTGTTTAATTATGCAGGATATGGTTATATAGCAGGAAGATACATAGAACGCTTGAAGTTACGTGATGGTGAAATTGATACAGCTGCGAGCGGATATGGAGATATGCCGCTAAATGAATACTCAAAGAATGGATATTTTCATATCTATGAAAAGGACAGAAAAAGAGGTCTGGAATATCTCCACAAAGTATTTTTTAAAAGAAATTTTGATTATATAAGAAATACTATAGCTGCAAGAAGCATACTTATTGTTATCGCCTGTGTGGGGGCAAGTGTTGTCTGCCGTATGTCACAGCAGGACACACGCGATACGATATGGAATGTCATGTGTAATGCAATGCCGATAATGGTATTTATCATGTACTGCCTTTCGGTCACCCCGAAGCTGTGCAAGACGATGTTCTGCTATATAGACCATGATATATTGCAGTCAGGAAGCTATGTCGGAAAAAGGTATAACTTTCTTAATTATGTTGTGCGCTTGAAAATGATGACAGTATGTGAAGTGTTTCAGGCAATAGTTTTATGCGCTGCATTTATAATTGTGGGTGTGGCGTCGGGCAGTGCAAAGAACATAGCGGAGATAGTGCCGGTATGCGTCGGGATAATATTGTTGGCAGTGTTCTATGCATTGTTTAATCTGCTGGTATATTATGTATGTCAGCCTTACAACAGTGAGCTTAAGGTTAAGGGATATACCTTTTTCGCTGCACATGCTGGAATGCTGGCTATATGTTATGGCTGCGTCTATGTCTCTTGTACGGCATTGGTTTTCGATATGGTTCTTGCAGTTGTATTGGCGGTTATGCTCAGCCTGTCGGCAACACTGGTGTATCATTTTTCTAATATTACCTTCAAGGTGAGATAATGGATGGATATGGGACAAGGGTATGGTATGTGTACAGGTATTGGGACTCGTACCATACTCCTCTCCTATGAAATAAGTAACTGATATGTAATGAATAAAAATAAAAAAGTTGTTGACAATTGTTGAACAGAGTGATATAGTAATCAAGCAAGCTAATTCAAGGCAAGCAAATATGGGGTCTTAGCTCAGCTGGGAGAGCATCTGCCTTACAAGCAGAGGGTCATAGGTTCGAGCCCTATAGGCCCCATACTTATCAATTTAATATGGCGAGATAGCTCAGTTGGCTAGAGCACATGGTTCATACCCATGGTGTCAGGGGTTCAAATCCCTTTCTCGCTATTAGATGGAACCGGAGATTGTAAGTCTCCGGTTTTTGTGTGCAGGAGACAATATTTCATGTATAAATACAAGATGGAGATTTATTGGGCGGAGGCGGATGAAAGTTTTATTGCGGAGGTTCCGGAGCTTTCAGGTTGCATGGCTGATGGCGAAACATCTGGGCAGGTCTTGCATAATGTGGAAATTATCATTGGAGAGTGGCTGGAAACGGCAAAAGAGCTTGGCAGAGAGATTTCGGCTCTGAATTGAATATACAATATAAATAATTGAAAAAATATAAAAAATTCTTGACATTTGCTCAATAAGGTGTTATTTTATTATAGCAAGTTGGTTGTACACAAACACAATTACATAATATGGCGAGATAGCTCAGTTGGCTAGAGCACATGGTTCATACCCATGGTGTC
>OGFI01000365.1_pt1 | contig 37858 bp, 41 predicted proteins | sample 1570901 | NCBI WGS metagenome assembly OGFI01 (sample SAMEA2582018, study PRJEB24529) | metagenome | biome: Human gut stool | place: China | collected 2011 | reverse complement strand
AATTGATTTGCAATTTCTTCTAATTGTTTCATTGCAGTTTCAAAATTTAAATTTTCTTCTTTTTCTTCCATAAAAATATTCATTCCTTTCACATAGAATATATTAATTAATTTGAAAATTCTCCTGTTTTTGGATTTACTGTATACCATTCCATAACTTGTGTTGTATCTGCATTATTTACAGATATAACATAATTTCCGTTTGCATCAATTGCTTGAACTTTAAAGTATACACCATCTGTGCTTCCCCAATCTTTTTTTACTATTGCCAAAGCTTTTTCTTCGTCACTATCTGATTCTATTTCAGAATCATTATTTGAAGAAACTTTATTTCTATTTTCTTCTATTACTTTTGTTTCATTTTTTATTTCATTGTTAGCTTCATTTTTTGCTGTATTATCTTCTACAATATTATTTTCAGTAACAGTATTATTTTCGATTATATTGTTCTCCACTGTATTATTTTCTACTAATGCCATATTTCCATTTGTATTATTTATGTTTGTATTATTGTTAGATGCTTCTTGTGTATTAAAAAAATATTTAACACCGAAATATGCTCCTACAACAACTATTATAGCAATAACTATTCCTAATATAATTTTTGCTGTTTTATTCATATGTATATCACTCCTTTATATCTATAACTTTTGCTTTTGCATTTCCATCAATTAATCTTATGCTTATTTCATCATTTATATTTAATGATTTAACAGATTTTACAATTTTATTATCTTTTTCTAAAATTGAGTATCCTCTTGTTAGAGTTTTTAATGGACTTAAGCTATCCAGTTTAGTAATTAATTCAACCATTTTTGTTTTATTTATTTGCACTTTGTTATTAATACTATTTTGTAATGATTTATTTATCATATCTAAACTGATATATTTTTCATGAATGTTTTGTAATGGATCTTTAAAAACCTTATTCATCATACATTTTTCATATCTTAATTTCATTATTTCTATTTTTTTCTTTAATGCATTCTTATATCTTAAATTATAATTTTGTAATTTTAATAAGATATCAGATATGTTTGGTACAGCAAGTTCTGCCGCAGCTGATGGAGTTGGTGCTCTCAAATCTGCAACAAAATCAGATATTGAAAAATCTGTTTCATGACCTACTGCAGAAATTACTGGTAGCTCAGAATCATATATTGCTCTTGCAACAATTTCTTCATTAAATGGCCATAAATCTTCAAGCGAACCTCCTCCTCTTGCTAAAATTATTACATCTGCCAATTTCTGTTCATTCATTATTTTTATAGCTTTTGCAATTTTAACAGCAGCGCCTTCACCTTGAACAGGAACTGGTAATAATTTTATATACACATTTGGATTTCTTCTTGTTGAAACATTTATAATATCTCTTATTACAGACCCAGTATTTGATGTTAAAACACCTATACACTTTGGCATTTTAGGAATTGGTTTCTTATGTGCTACATCAAATAAACCTTCATGCTCTAGTTTCTTTTTTAATTCCTCATATGCAACATGCAAACTGCCTAAACCATCTTCTTGCATTGCTTTACAATAAATTTGGTACACTCCATCTCTTTCAAAAACAGATACTGTACCTAATATCATTACCTTTAATCCATCTTTTGGAACAAAATTTAAATTAGCTGTATATGATTTGAACATAATACATTTTATAAGTGATTTATCATCTTTTAACGTAAAATACATATGTCCTGTATAATGATGTTTGAAATTTGATATTTCACCTTTAATAAATACATTATTTAAATATTCATCTCTTCCTATTTTGTCTTTTATATATTGATTTAGCTCACTAACTGTAATTGGATTATATTCCATTTATAAACCTCTTTCTATTCTGTTATATTGTTATCTTTAACAACACTTGCTAATACTCCATTTATAAAAGATGCTGATGCTTCTTCTCCATATTTTTTTGCAAGCTCAACAGCTTCATTTATTACAACTTTATAAGGTAATTTTCTATAAATCATTTCATAAATTGCAATTCTTAAAATTGAAATATTAACTTTTGATATTCTTTCTATACTCCATCCAGATTTTAAGTTTTTAGAAATTTGATTTTCAATATCTTCTTTTAAATCGATAATTTTACAAACCTCTTCTTTAATTTTTCCTTTTTCTTTATCTGAAAGCTCAGAATTTTCTAAATATAGATCTATTTGACTTGATTCATCCTCTTTTTGAACTTCTAAACTATAAACTAATTTGAATATTTCTTCTCTTAAATTTGATTTATTCATTTATTACAACATTCCCTTCTTATAATTTATCTATAAAGTTCTTTAGTTTTTCTTTTACCATTTCTTTATTCTTTTGAATGTAATTACCTGCCCATATTCCAAATATTACAAAAACAATGGCTAACATATATTTATAAAAACTAGTAAAAGCTAGCACTGTTGCAATTATTCCACCTATAATTGCTCCACCATATTTTTGAAAAAAGCTTCCAAAATTATCCATGTCTAATTACCTCCAAATTTATTTAATAACTGATTTATTCAGCTTTTTGACTTTCTATAATAGTTTCATTTTTTTCAACAATTTTTTTGCTTTCTTTTTTTTCATTTTCTTTTTCTTCAACGCTATCAATTTTAATATTAACTTGTTTTACATCTAAATCAAAATCATCCTTTATTTGTGATTTTATTTTTAATTGTAAATCTAATGTCATATCTCTAATTTTTAAATTATTATTTAGTAACATTGAAACATATACACTTAAATAATTTGCTGGATCAATATCTACTATAACTTTGCAATCTTTAGTATCTTTTACAGCATTGTTTACAACATTTTTTACTGCATTTTCAATTGCTCTTTTTGAAATTAATAATCTTCCTGATTCATTTTCTAATAATATATCTGTTGCATCTGATTTTTTTATTTCTTTACGTTTTCTAAAAAACAAACATCTTATAGATAATAAAATGCATACAATTGAAGAGGCTAATACCGTTATTAGTATTGTTGAATCTTCTAGCATATATTTTATACAATTATTAATTGTTTCAATATCTATTATTTTAAATATTACTAAACATAATACTACTGAAATTACTAAAATTAGAAAAGAATATAAAATTAAAACAAATTTTTCTAATATTTTCATATAAAATTCCATTCCTTTCATGATTTTAATTTTATGTAACTATATTATCATAAATTTTATTATTAATCAATTTCATATTTATTTTTTGCTATAGAAAACTAAATTGAGCTATATACAAGCTCAATTTAGTTTTGTAAAATTATTCTGATACTGTTGTATTATCTTTCTTTTCTATGTTTGTATTTACTCCTTGAACATGTACATTTACTTCTGTTACTTTTAGTCCAGTCATTGTTTCTACAGCTTTTTTAACTTTAGTTTGTATTTCAAATGCTATTTCGGGAATTCTTACTCCATATTCTACTATAATATTTACATCAATTTTTGCATCTTTTTCTGTTGCAACAACTTTTATTCCTTTTGCTAAGTTTTTCTTTCCACTTAAAACTTCGCTTATTCCTCCTGCAAAGCCTCCAGACATTTCATATACACCCTTTATTTCTGATACGGCCTTACCAGCAATTATTGCTATAACCTCATCTGCTATTTTTATTTTATTATTTTCCCATTCATTAACTACGATTTCATTTGCATCTGTAGTTACCATTTCGTTATTATTGTTGTTTTCTTCGTTTTCCATAAAAATACCTCCTATGATATATTTTTGCATTATTAGTATACCAATTTATGAAAAATAATACAAGCATATTTGGAATTTATTTTTTATATAAATTCTTCCCAAACTATATTTCCAAAATCGATTCCTTGTTTTGTTAGTTTTATTGATGTTTTTGTTATTTGTATTAGATTTTCTTTTTGTAATTTTTCTAGAATTTCTTTGTATTTTATTGTTGGATCTATTTTGAATTTTTGCTTGAATTCATTTATGTTTATTCCTTGTATCATTCTTAGTCCTAGTAGCATATATTCGTTCATTGTTGATTCTTCGGTTTGCTCTTCGTGTATTGTTATATTTTTACTGATATTATTTTCTTGTATGTTTTTTATATATTCTTCTATATTATTTGTGTTTGAGTATCTTTTTTTATTTAAATATGAATGTGCTGATGTTCCTAGTCCTATGTATTGCTTTTGTTTCCAGCAATTTGTGTTGTGTTTGGATTCGTATGTTTTTTTTGAGAAATTTGATATTTCGTATTGGTTATATCCATTTTCTTTTAATTCATTTACTACTGTCCAGTACATTATTCTTTCTGCTTCTTCATCTGGTAATTGTAATTTGTTTTCGTTTATTAATTTTTCTATTATAGTTCCTTCTTCAATTATTAGTGAGTATACTGATATATGCTCTGGATTTTTTTGTATTATTTTTTCTAATGTTTGTTTTACATCTTCAACTGCTTGTGTTGGAAGTCCAATCATTAGGTCAACATTTATATTTTTAAATCCACATTTTCTTGCATAAAAAAATGTTTCTTCAAATTGTTTATAGTCGTGAATTCTCCCTATTTTTTTTAGTATTTTATCATTTGCTGATTGTAAACCTATACTTAATCTGTTTATTCCATATTCTTTATATTTTTTTAATTTTTCTTCATTTACAGTTCCTGGATTTATTTCAATTGTTATTTCTGCATCATCTAATATTTCAAAACTACTTTTAATTTCTTGTAATATATTTTTTATACAATCTGGATTTAAAATTGATGGTGTTCCACCTCCCAAATATATCGTTGTTACTGTATATTTTTCCTTATGTGTTATATTTTTTATTTCATTTATTACTGTTTCAACATATTTTCCTTGCATTTCATTTTTATTTGCAAAAGAGCAAAAATCACAGTAAAAGCATTTTTGCTTGCAAAATGGAATGTGTATATATATTCCTAGCTCTTCCAATACTTAATTCACTACCTTTTTATTTTATTTATCTCGTAATTCATTTGCTATTTTTGATAATGCAGTCAGCCTATGGCACATTCCAGATTTACTTATTGTATTTCCCAATAAATTTACTAAATCAGTTAAAGATGCATCTGGATGTTCTAATCTTATGTTTGCTACTATTTTTAAATTTTCTGGTAATTCACTAAATTTATGTTTTGATTTTATTAATTTTATATCTTCTATTTGCTTTTGACTAGCTTTTATTGTTTTAGCTAAATTGGCTGTTTCGCAGTTTATTAACCTATTTACATTGTTTCTTGTATCTCGCACAACCCTATTTTCTTCAAAATTTAATACCGCACTATTTGCTCCAATAAAGGCTAAAAATTTTGAAATTTCTTCACCATCTTTTATGTATAATGAATATGATTTTTCTTTTTGTATTTTTTTAGTAAATATATTATATTCTTTTAACAAATCATAAACACCTTCCATATTTGCTTCTTCAGAGAATTTAATTTCTAGATGATATTTTTTTTCTGGATTACTTATATAACCACTCCCTAAAAACACGCCTCTTATAAATGATTTGTCAAGGTACTCGTCTTTGGTTTTAAATCCATAAAAAAGTATTTTATCTTTTTCAAATACTATTCCATCTATCTCATCATTTAAGGAGTATTCGATTGTATATATCTTTCCTTTAATTTCTATATTATATTTTTCTATATTAACATTTTTTAATAATTTTGCAAAACGATTTATATTATATTCACTTTCTGTTGAAAATTTTATCTTTTTATTATTTTTTCCTGCATTACCAGTTATTAAATACCCTGCCAATTCTCTATCAACTTGATTTTTTTTTGCTAAATTATTTATTTGACTTAATTCCATTTTTACTTGAGACGAAAAAGACATAAATTACCTCCTTACTGTTGCTACAATAATTCTATCATTTCCTCCTAAATCCTTTTTTGAATATATGTTTTCATAGTGATTATTTTCCTTAAAAAGATTTATTAATTCATTTTTTTGGTCATATCCAATTTCCAAAAAAACTTTTCCTTCATTTTTTATGTATTTATATGCATTTTCTATAATTATTTTATAAAATTTTAACCCATCTGCTCCACCATCAAGAGCTATATATGGCTCATTTTTTACTTGTTTATCTAATTCTTCAATCACTTTTGTTTTTATATATGGTGGATTTGAAACAATAATATCAAAATCATCTTTGTAAATTTTATTAAACATATCTGATTCTATAAATTCAATTTTTTTTCTTACTAAATTTTTTTCCGCATTTAATTTGGCAATTTGAAGTGCTTTCATACTTATATCTGATGCAACAATATTTGATTCATTTATATATTTTGCAAGTGATATAGCAATTGCCCCACTACCTGTACATAAGTCCAATATCTCGCATTTTTTTTCTTTATACTCATTTATAACTTCTTCAACTAGTGTTTCAGTATCTGGTTGAGGAATTAAGACATTTTCATCTACATAAAAATTTAAATTCATAAATTCTTGATTATTAGTTATATATTGTATTGGAATTCCTGTAGATATTTTTTTAATAGAATTTATATAATTATCAGTTTGATCTTTGCTAAATTCCATATCATTATTTGCAATCATTTGTGCTCTTGTAATTTTAAAAATATGTTCAGCCAGCTCTTTTGCTATAATTGATGCATCTTCAATATTGTTTTTAATTAATTCTTCTTTTCCATATTTTAATATTTCCTTTAAATTCATAATTCCACCTTATAAAAAAGAAAGTGGTTAATTTTGTATTTTTATTTATTAATTTTTACAAATTTAATAAAAATAAATTTACCACACTCTTATTATTTTTTATAAACTATTATATACAAAAAAAGCCCCCGCTTTAGCCGTAAGATTGAGTGAAATTTTAAGGACCTGCTTTCACAGGTGGGTACCTTGTTAAATGCTAATGGGTTTCTTAATTAAATTAAGCATACACGCCACATTTAAAGACAAGTTCCCGTTTAACGTTTGTTGGTTCTAAAATTCCAGCCTACACGTACTATGCAGGGATTTGTTTATTAACTTTTTCTTATTACATATATATTAACACAAGTGATTTTAGTTTGCAAGTGTTTGATTGGATATTTTTTATTTTTTTATTGAGTATTGTGACAATTCAATGCTTTACTAGAAACCATTCCAAATATTTTATATTATAAATTAATTTTGCATAGAAATTTGACTTTATCTGTAGTTTATAACTTTTCAATTTCTTCTTTAGTTAATCCTGTTATCTCCATTATTAGAGCAATATCAATTTGCTTTTCAAGCATTTTTTTTGCAATTTTAATTGTATTTTGACTTTCTCCTTCGCTTTTCCCTAAGCTAAATCCTTCACTTTTTCCTTCATCTCTTGCTTGAGCAATTGCAGCTAATTCATCTCTTATTGCTTTTTCTCTTAATTCTGCTAGTCTTCTTGTTTCTTCGTCTCCGCTTAAGTATTCAAGCTCTTTTTCTGCCTTTTTTACATATTTATTATCAACCATATTTATTTCCTCCATATTTTCATTGATAATGAATAGTAACCATTGCTCCAGTTTTGTTGATATCCTTTTGCATTTCTTTTTAAATTTTGATAGTTGGATGTAATGTAGTTCATGCTTATCTGTTAATATTATGTTTTCATAATCTCTTTTTAATCGCGCTATTTCGTGAAATGGTCCTTCTTTGAATACATCATAATTTGTTATCCATATTCCAATTGTTTTAAATGCGTTTATGTATGATACTCCTTTTGCTAAACTTTCGTGGTATACTCCTGACTGGTAGAATATTGACCTTTCTACTGTGTTGTGCAAATCTTCTACTTGCATCTCGATATTTATTTTAGTATTGTCATTTAATGTTGCCATTACATCTAATATTCCTAATTTATCTGTTATTAATTTTCGCTCTAAACTTACATCTTTATTTACCACTACTTTTGCTATTTGTAGCTCTTGTAATATTGATTGTATTAAATCTTTTAAAATATCAACATTTTTTTCCTCTCCAAATAATTTTTTGAAGACAAAGTCGTTTGTTGGTTTTAAATTACTCATTTATCGCCTCCATTTTAACATATTTGTTTTTGTTATTCAATTATTTTGAATTTTTTTGTGTATGAATTTACACTTAGAATTTTAAATTTTTTGAATAAAAAATTTTTGAATCTTGCCAAATTTCTATGCTTAATATTAATATCATCATTTTTACGTTTAGTCAATACTATCCACAAAAAACAATTCACCAATTTCTCAAATTATCAAATATAATTATCCTAGTAGAGAAGTCAAAAAGAGACTAGGATACCCCCTGCTGTTTTCAAAAGTGTATTGTGTGATTGGAATAATTTTAGAACTTCTTAGCGAAATTTGCGGAAAATGTTCGTGGCTTTTCGACTTTGGAGAAAAGAACACAGAAAGGGTGCCACAAATTGAGCTTAGAAGTTCTTAAATTATGTAATGAGCCAATACACTTTTGAAAACAGCAGGGGATATCCTATTCTCTTTTTGACGGTTTCCCTGAAGCACACTATACTAACCCCACTAATTTTCCAAATTTACCATCTTCAACTCAAAGTAGAATTCAACTCCATCAACTCTATTCTGAACTCCATACTTATTACCATAGTTATTCATAACTGCTTTTACAAGAGATAAACCTATTCCTGTTCCTCCACTTGCTCTATTTCTTGATGAATCAATTTTGTAAAATCTTCCCCAAATTTTTTTCATCTCATCTTCAGTAAAATTATCTCCCGTATTGTATACAGATATCCTAGCCATTCCATTTAGCTCTTCTGTAACTTCAATTTTTATTTCTTTTTTACTATTTATTTCTTTCGAATATTTTATTGCATTTGTTATGTAATTTGTAACTACTTGCTCTATATAAAAATCATCAGCTTCCACATATATAGGCTCTTCATTTTTTAATGTTGCTTTTATATTTTGCTCTTTTATCATAACATCACATTTTCTTAGCTCTTCTTTTATTAAAGATACTATATCAAACTTTGTATTATTAAATTCTCTTTTTCCATACTCTAACTTCATAAGTTCTAATAATTGCTTTACTAATTTATCCATTTTATCTGCTTCATCTAAAATAACTTCTGCATAAAACTTCCTTGATTCTTCATCATTATTTACATTTTCAACTAATCCTTCTGCATATCCTTGAATTAACGCTATCGGTGTTTTTAATTCATGAGATACATCAGAAATAAACTGTGTTCTCATTTCATCTATTTTAGATTTTTCCTTAATATCACGCTCTAATTCATCATTATTTTTTCGCAATTCATTAATTGTGTTTTCAAGTTTATCAGACATCATATTAATACTTTCACCAAGTTGATCCATTTCATCATTAGATTTACTTGGAATATATCTTTGCGAAAAATTTAGTTTAGACACTTGTTTAGCAATATCATTTAATTCAAGTATTGGATCTGAAAAACGCTTAGAAACCATTGATGCAATTACTCCTGCAACAATAACCGAAATAAATCCAACCAATAATAAAACATTATTACTAATTCGCAAACTTTCCTTTATTGCTGAAATAGGAGTTCTCATATATAACTCATTTTTATTATCTAACTTTGCCATTAAAACTATGTAATTACGGTTTATTGAGTTATCCTTTACAGTCTTTATTATAATATTTTTGGCATTATATAATGTTTCTCCCCATTTTCCATTTTGATTAAACTCTACGATCGTTTTTAGTTTCTCCAAAGCTTCAATTCGTGTTTGGTCATTGGTTATAACTTTATTCGTTTTCACATCTGTTATTAAAATATCCAAATTATTTTTTGAAGCCTGATATTTAATAAATTCTTCAATTTCTTCCTCTGCTACATTATTATTATATTTTTCGTTTATTTGCTCATACAAATCTTTTGCAGAATCCTTTTTATTATAAATATAAAAGGTTTCAAGTACTAAATTATTTATTATAATTAAAAATAAAATTGTAAGTACAATTACTACACACAATGAAAAAAATAACTTTACCTGTATGGACATAGGTTTTCTTATTTTTTTATTTTTCTTCGATTTCAAATTTATAACCTACCCCTCTCATAGTATGTATATATTTGCCTTTTTTACCAAGTTTGTGTCTTATCTTTTTTATATGACTGTCTATTGTTCTTGAATCACCATAATAATCATAATTCCATACATTATTTAATATTTTATCTCTTGAAAGAGCAATTCCTTCATTGTCTACTAAATATTTTAATAATTCATATTCTCTTAAACTTAAATCAATTTTTTTAGAATCAACTTCTACTGTTCTACCTTCTGAATTTATAATTATTCCGCCATAATCTTTTATATCCTTTTCTTTCACTTGTAGTCTTTTTAATATTGCCTCAACTCGTGCCACAAGTATTTTAGGACTAAACGGTTTTGATATATATTCATCTACTCCTAATTCAAATCCAAATAATTCATCTTGCTCTTCTCCTCTAGCAGTTAACATTATAATTGGAACATTTGATGTTTGCCTTATTTGTCTTAAAACAGACCATCCATCTAGTTTAGGCATCATTACATCTAATAAAATTAAATTAATTTCATTTTTATTTTCTTCAAAAACCTTAAGAGCTTCTTCACCATCACCAGCTTCTAATATATGGTATCCTTTCACTTTCAAAAAGTCTTTAATTAATTTTCTCATTCTTGACTCATCATCTACTACAAGAATTGTTATATCTGCCATAAAATTACATCCTTTCGTTTTTTTATGTATTATACATTATAAAGCACATTTATGTCTATTATGTGAAGATTTTTTTATTAATTAACAAAAAATCCAGAGAAAGATTTCTCTGGAAAATTTTGTGGCAACTTATTTTTTATTTGTCACCCAAATTTATTAATACATTCCTCCCATTCCGTCTGCTGGGTCTGCCTCGTGGTTTCCTCCACATCCGCATGATTTTTCTTTTTTATCTGTTACTATGCTTTCTGTTGTTAATACCATAGATGCTATTGATGCTGCATTTTGAAGTGCACTTCTTGATACTTTTGTTGGATCTACTATTCCGGCTTTTTTCATATCTACATATTCTTCATCTGCTGCATTAAATCCAATTCCCTCTTTACTTGACTTTACTTTTTCAAGTATTACAGCTGGTTCAAGACCTGCATTTACCGCAATTTGTTTTACTGGCTCTTCTAGTGCTTTTAATACTATTTTTGCACCTAATTTTTCATCATCTTTTAATGTTTCCATCAATTTTTCAACTTTAGGAATTACATTTACATATGCTGTTCCTCCACCAGAAACAATACCTTCTTCTACTGCTGCTTTTGTTGCAGATAATGCATCTTCTATACGAAGTTTTCTATCTTTCATTTCAACTTCTGTTGCTGCTCCAACTCCAATTACAGCTACTCCACCTGCTATTTTAGCAAGCCTTTCTTGTAATCCTTCTTTTTCATATTCGCTCTTTTCTTCTGCAAGTTGAGCTCTTATTTGGCTTACACGCTCTGCAATTGCTTTTTTATCTCCAGCACCATCAACAATTATAGTATTTTCTTTTTCAACTTTAACTTGTTTAGCTCTACCTAATTGTTCAATAGATGTATCTTTTAGCTCTAATCCTAAATCTGATGTAATAACTTCCCCACCTGTTAAAATTGCAATATCTTGTAACATATTTTTTCTCTTATCACCATATCCAGGTGCTTTAACTGCTACAACATTTATTACACCTCTTAATTTATTTAAAACTAATGTTGATAAAGCTTCTCCTTCAATATCATCACATATAATTACTAATTTTCCTGATTGTTGCATTAAAGCTTCAAGTAATGGTAATATTTCTTGAATATTACTTATTTTTTTATCAGTAATTAAAATATATGGATTTTCAATAGATGCTTCCATTTTTTCTGTATCAGAAACCATGTATGGAGAAACATAACCTTTATCAAATTGCATTCCTTCAACAATATTTAGCTCTGTATTAGATGTTTTTGATTCTTCAATTGTTATAACACCATCTTTTGAAACTTTTTCCATAGCTTCAGATATTAGCTTTCCAACTTCTTCATTATTAGCAGAAATACTTGCAACTCTGGCTATATCTTCTTTTCCATTTACAGGAGAGCTAATTTCTTTTAATCCATCTACTGCTACATTTACAGCCTTATCAATACCTCTTTTAATAGCCATTGGATCTCCACCAGCAGCTACATTTTTTACACCTTCTTTAATCATACTTTGTGCTAAAACAGTTGCTGTTGTTGTTCCATCACCTGCTACATCGTTTGTTTTTGTAGAAACTTCTTTTACAAGTCTTGCTCCCATATTTTCAAATGGATCTTCTAGCTCTATTTCTTTTGCTATTGTAACACCATCGTTTGTAATAAGTGGAGCTCCATAATTTTTATCTAAGACTACATTTCTTCCTTTTGGACCTAATGTAACTTTTACTGTGTCTGCTAATTGATTAACACCATCTAATAATTTTTTTCTGGCATCTTCGCCATATTTAATTTGTTTTGCCATAATTATAATCTCCTTTCGCTCTTTTCTTTTTCCTATTCAACTATTGCTAGGATATCAGATTGTTTTACTATTATTAGGTCTTCGCCTTGATATTTAATTTCTGTTCCTGCATATTTATTTAAAACTACTTTATCGCCTTTTTTTACATACATCTTTTCTGTTTTTCCGTCTATCACTTCTCCTGGTCCTACTTCTAGTACCTCTGCTATTTGTGGTTTTTCTTTTGCTGAACTGGTTAATATGATTCCGCTTTTTGTTGTTTCTTCGCTTTCTATCATTTTAACTACAACTCTGTCTAATAATGGTTTTAACATTATATTACCTCCTTTAATGTTACAGTATTATTAATATATATTTAGCTTGTATTAATAATATGTATAAAAATTATTAGCAGTCTATTTGTTAGACTGCTAATAATTTATACCCGTTGGTATTAAATGTCAATATTTATTTTTTAAAATTCACATAATTTTCACAAAACACAGGTGCCAAGCTTAAATTAAGCTTGACACCTTTGCTTTACTTACGCTTTACTGAAAAAATGACTAACCATTTATCAGTAGATGAGTTTTCAAGGTAATGTGATTCACCTTTATTGCACACCTCAACGCAATCTCCGTCAACTTCTTCATAAGTTTCAGACTCCGCATTATGTGTGTGCCTTTTAATCTTAGCACTTGGAGACAAATACAGTAAAGACATTGATACATTTTTGCTTGAAAATAAATCACGTACATATACTGTACCTCTTTCAACCTTTTTAGGGTCAAAATTTTCCAGCTCTCCGATTAAACCTGCTACCTCTGTTGCTGATCTCCGTCCTTCGGATATCATATTACAAGCAGCTCCTTTCAAAATTGGATTTTATCCTTTTGGATTTCTGTATTTTATCATAAAAAAATATTTTTTTCCAGTATTTTTTATAAATAATAAAATTTAGTAATCTATTTTTATTTGCCAATATTGTAGAATTATGTTATAATATTTCAAGATTTTGGGATTTTTATCTCATTGCAAGACTGAATATTATATTAGGAGGCCAAAAAATGACATCTATGGACGAAAAATTAAGTCGGCAATTTAGAGAAATTATCCGACCATACATTAATCGATTAAAGCGCACTTTTGAAAACACTCATTCTTCAAAAATTGTTCTTATAATCGATGGTTCTACAACATCTAATCTCACAAAAAGTACTTTGTATTATATGGTTGGTCAAAAATGTAAAACCGCACAAATTTCGGAGTTAACTTTATCACAAGTTTACGCTTATGCAAATGCCAATCCTAGAAGACTCATTTCTATTGGACAACGAGAAGCTGGAAACATCTTCATTAAGATCAGAATTATCTAATTTCCAACTTCCAAACAAAAAATGTTAGTTCAAAATTTGAACTAACATTTTTTATTATATTTTATCCTATTTCTTTGAAGCTTTTATAAAAGCTTTAAATAATGGAGCTGGTTTATCTGGTCTTGATTTAAATTCAGGATGAAATTGTCCTGCTATAAAAAATTTATTGGCAGGTATTTCAACAATTTCTACTAATAAATCATCTGGTGATGTACCAGAAATTTTCATTCCTGCTTCTTCAATTTTTGCTCTAAAATCATTATTAAACTCAAATCTATGTCTGTGTCTTTCAGAGATTTCATTTGAATTATATACTTTTTCAGCTAAAGTATTTTCTTTAATTTTGCAAGGATATGCACCAAGTCTCATAGTTCCACCTTTTTTCTTAACATCCTTTTGTGTATCCATTATATGAATAACTGGATTTTTAGTTCTTCTATCAAACTCTGTAGAACTTGCATCCTTTAACCCAACAACATTTCTTGCAAATTCAACAACAGCCATTTGCATACCTAGGCAAATTCCTAAAAATGGTACATTATGCTCTCTGGCAAATTTTATTGCATTAATTTTACCCTCAATACCTCTATTGCCAAATCCTCCTGGAACTAGTATTCCATCGAAATTTTTTAACATTTCTTCTGCTTTTTTATCATCTGTAATTAATTCTGAATCAACAAATTCTATATCAACATTTACATTATTTGCAAATCCACCATGTTTTAAGCTTTCAACAACAGATAAATATGAGTCTTCCAAACTTATATATTTACCTACAATAGCAATTTTAACTGCATTTTCTGGAATATTCTTTATTTTTTCGATCATTTTTTCCCATTTTTCATTTTTAGGTGCTTTATTTTTTAAATTAAAGTGTTCGCAAACAACCTTAGCTAATCCTTCTTTTTCTAGCATTAATGGAACTTCATATAATACATCTACTGTAGAATTTTGTATAACATTTTCTTTTTTAACATTACAGAATAACGCAATTTTATCTTTCATTCCATCAGGAATTCTAATTTCTGATCTACAAACTAATACATCTGGTTTTATTCCATATGATTGAAGTTCTCTTACAGAATGTTGAGTTGGTTTTGATTTTAATTCATTTGAACCATGAATATATGGCAATAAAGTTACATGAATATACATAACATCTTCACTTTTTTGCTCTAGCCCAATTTGTCTTATTGCTTCAATGAATGGTAAACTTTCAATATCACCAACAGTTCCTCCAATTTCTGTTATTACAATATCAACATCTGTTTCATCAAACTTGTATACTTTTTCTTTAATGGCATTTGTTATATGAGGTACAACTTGTACTGTTTTTCCTAAGTAATCTCCTTTACGCTCTCTTTCGATAACTTCTGAGTATATTCTTCCTGTTGTTATACTTGAATTTTTTGTTAAACTTTCGTCAATAAATCTTTCATAATGACCTAAGTCTAAATCAGTTTCTGCTCCATCATCAGTTACAAAAACTTCGCCGTGTTCACAAGGATTCATTGTACCTGGATCAACATTTATGTATGGGTCAAATTTTTGAATTGTTACTTTATATCCTCTATTTTTCAATAATCTTCCCAAAGATGCTGCTGTTATTCCCTTTCCTAATCCAGACACTACTCCACCTGTTACAAAAATATACTTTGTGTTCATACAAATACCCTCCATTTAAATTATTCTAAAAACAAAAAAATAGATTAAAAAAAATTGTCCCCCGTTTTTAGGGGTTTTTTTTTAATCTATTTTTAATATATTATTATTGTATCATTACTATCATAATTTTACAAGCAAAATTTGTCAAAAAAAGAAAAATCCTAGTATGAAAAACATACTAGGTGGATTTACTCAATCCAATCTCAAAAAAATAAAATAAAATACATCTATTTTAAAGAGATAGAAATGAAGCGATATGTCAACCATGGTTGACAACATATGACATTATAATCCATTTTTTACTTTTTGTCAACAATTTCTCCCTGTTTTTTATAAATACTATTTGCCCTTATAACACCTCTTACAGAAGACAATGGATATATGTTTGTATTTTTTCCAATAACACTTCCAGGATTTAAAATAGAACCACAACCCACTTCAACATTATCACCAATCATTGAGCCAAATTTCTTTAAACCTGTTTCAACTTTTTCACTTTCATTTTTTACAATAACTAACTTTTTATCTGATTTTACATTTGAAGTAATAGATCCAGCTCCCATATGAGATTTATATCCTAATATTGAATCTCCTACATAATTATAATGTGGAACTTGAACATTGTTGAATAGTATTACATTTTTTAGCTCTGTAGAATTTCCTACAACTGCATTTTCGCCAACTATGGCATTGCCTCTTATAAATGCACAATGTCTCACCTCAGCATTTTTTCCAATAATAGCTGGACCATTTATATAAGCAGTTGGTGCAACTTTTGCAGTTTTAGCAATCCATACATTTTCGCCTATCTTATCATATTCTTCCTTACTTAATGTATTTCCTAAATGTATTATGAAATCTTTAATTTTAGGTAATACTTCCCAAGGATATGTGCATCCATCAAACACATCTTTTGCAATTGTTTCGTTTAAATTATATAAATTTTCAATTTTACATTCTTCCATAATAAAATTTTCCTTTCTAATTTTTTTCTTATAGTAATACAAAGATTTTAAAAAGTCAATGTAGCAAGTTGTAAAAGGGATAGAGAAAAATTTAACTAAAATTAATTTTTTCCTCTATCCTCAAGTTTATTCTTTATCTATTCACTTTTACATTTTTTAAATCAATTTATCTAATATATCAATTTCATTTTCTAATGTTTTATCATTTAAAGTTTTATTCTCATTTTCTATGTATGTCTTCAAAACTTTAAATATTTCTTTATAATTATCACAAACTGTTAATTTTGTTGATTTTCTTTCATGTATTCCTAAAACATTTTCTATATAATCTTTATCATAATCATTTTCTACAATACCAGTGTTCTTATTTATAATAAATTCTTGATTATTACTATTTTCATATATTATCCAGTTTTTTAATGTATTTACATATCTTGCTAATACAATTGCTTTTTGTATTCCTGTATTATCATAATAATCATTTGTAGATTGTTTAAATTGTACTTCCTCTTTATTTGAATGTTCTTGCTCTTTCGAATCTTTATATGATATGCTAAGTGAAATATTATTTGATGAACTTTCCAGCTTCTTTTTTAATTTTAGTACAACTATTCCTCCTTTAACTTCACCTTCTGAATTGCTTGATGATGGAAATAATGTGTTTATGTGCATTATGTTTCCAGTTGTTTTATTTACTGAATCTGTCCCATATACATTTTCAATTTCATAATCTTCTGATTTAAAAGATAAGTCCAAATCAAATATTAGCGGTGTTACCATATAATCAAATTCATCTGCAAGTGTTTTCTTAAATTCACTTGAACTGTGTACAGAATAATAATTTGCTCCTCTTACATCAGATATTTTTTCTGTTAGCTCTGTGTTGAAGTCAACTCCCACACCTATTAAAGAAGTATATATTTTATCTTCAGCATTTTTCTTAATCATTCCCATTAATCCTGTAGAAGTTATATCTCCTGAATTTGGCATCGCATCTGTTATTACTATTATTCTGTTTTGGTAATTTTTATCATCTAAATATTTTTTAAAAAGTTTTGTTCCCTCTTTATATCCCTCAGAAAAATTTGTTCCACCTTGAGGTTCTATTTCTAATATATGATTTTTTATTGCTTCTGTGTTTGTATCTGATATTAAATTAAGTTTCTTTCCTAAATATGCATCATCATCAAATAAAACTACTCCTAATCTATCATCTGGATTTAATTTATCTATCAAATCATTTATGCATTCTTCTGCAATTTTCATTTTAGATTTATTATCTGATTTTTTACTTTCTTTATCATAATAATAAGAGCTAAAAGATGAAGACATTGAACCAGATATATCAAGAACTATAACTACATTTAGTTTTTTTCTATTAAAATCACTTTCTTTTATATTAGAATTCAATCCAACAGATAAATAATATTCTTGATCTTTAGATAAAGGATCTGTTGAAACAGCACATGAATATGATGGATAAAACATTTCATTTGATTTTTTTGTTTGATCTCCTGTATCAAAATAATATTCTGAATATAATCCATTATATGTTATGTCTGTTGTTATTGGCAAATAATTATTTTTTATATTTTCTCTAAAATTATCAACATTACTTGCTCCACCAACAGTATACCCTAAATATGACTCTGATGATGATGTACTTTTTGATGAACTAACAGAAGATTTACTTGATGAGCTATCCATACTAGAAGCAATAGCTAATGTAGTACTTGATTCTTTTTGATTAAATTTCCAGTCATCTGTTCCAAATATACTATTTTTCTTTTGTATCCTAAATAAAATTATTCCTCCTACTATCATAAAAATAATTAATATAATAATTACTATCATAAAGCTCTTTTTTAATTTTTTCATATAATCAATCCTTTCGTTTTTATTTTTTAGATGATTTTCTTTTGTCATTTTGTTGGTGTTTTATAAAAATAATTGAAAAAATTATAGAAATTATTAAAAATATTCCTGCTAACGAAAATATTCCTAGAGAAATAGCATTTGTATTTGAACTGGATATGTCGAATTGAGAATCAGTCCCTACTGACTCTGTTACATCATTAAATATCTGTGAATTTTTGGATGATGAAGTAACTGATTCTGAGTTGCTTTCTGAAGCAGATATACTTTCTGACTCAATATTTTCCTTTCCCAGATTCACTTGTTCTTTTTTATACACATTATCTGAATGTATCCCAGTTTCATTTTTATCATTAATTTTCCAACCTACTATTACTGCAATTATAAACATTGCCAAGTTGCTAATTGCTATTTTTAATGATTTTATAGATTTGTAATAATACCATTGAACTGTTGCAGTTGGCATTGATAATATCTCTCCTATTTCTTTAAAAGTAAATTCTGAAAGTACCTTCATAGAAATAATTTGTTCTTGTTTTTTATTTAATTTCTTTACTATCTTTTTGTAATCTTCGTTTTCTGTAACATTTTCTAGCTCATTATTTTCGCTTTTAATTGCATCTATGTTTTCATCTAAAGAAATATTAAATTTATTTTTCCTTATATATTGCAAAGATTCATTTTTAGTTACAGTATATAACCATGTGGATTCAAAATTATTAGCTAATTTTTCATTTGGTAACTTGTATATTTTTTCAAAAACATTTTGAGTTACATCCTCACTACTTTCTTTATTTTTTAGTATCGAGAAACTTATTCTGTATACTAAATTATAATTATTACTATAAAAATTATTGAAATATTGCTCTCTATTAGCTTTTAGATTTTCAAAATCTTTATGTATGTTTTCTTTTATCTTTTCCATATATTCCCTCTTTAATTTCCATTGATAACAAATATTTATATTTCAAAAACAAAATTGTTCATTGTTTTTAAATTACTCATTTATCACTTCCATTCTAGCATATTAAAACTATTTGTTCAATTATTCTGAGAATTTTGTGTATGAAGTTACACTTTGAATTAAATTTTTTGAATAAAATCTCTTAAATTATTTTTATTTTTTCAAATTTCCATGTTTTATTATTAAATCATACATTATTACATATTGCAATAAATTTCGTATTGCTTATTTCGACAAATTATGTATTAAAAAATTCCACTTTTTATTTACAAAATCGCCATATTAATATAAAATATACGCAGAATAATTTAATAAAAAAAAGGTGAAAATATGTATAATTTTATTTCAAAATCTGAAAAAGATACAATTAATTTTGCAAAAGGTTTAGCTTCTAAACTACATAAGGGTGATATTATTGTTTTAACTGGTGAACTTGGATCTGGGAAAACGAAATTCACTCAAGGTTTTCTAGAATATTTTGGACTTGAAAATGAAATTTCTAGTCCTACTTTTACAATTGTTAATGAATATAATAGTAATACTGGTTTAAACATTTATCATTTTGATGTTTACCGCTTGTCAGATACTGATGAGTTTTATGCCATTGGTGGTGATGAATATTTTGAAAATGGTATTTGTATTATCGAATGGGGTGAACTTATAAAAGATGCACTTCCTAAAGATTACATTCATATAACATTTGAAAAAGATGATTCTAATGAAAATTACAGAAAATTGAAAGTTGAAACTTTTGGAAATAAATATCAAAATTTATTTTAATTATATTATTTTGGGTTTATAGGTCTTCCCTAAAAAATCTAAATATATATACAAGGAGGATTTAATTATTCAATAGATTTTCTATATGATTAATTAAAAATAATAATGAAAATATTATCAATAGATACATCTTCTAAAATTTGCTCAGTATCTATTTTAGAAGATACCACTGTTATACTAGAAAAACATACTAATGATGAAAAAACACATTCCCAAAACCTAATGCCACTAATTGATGAACTTTTCAAAGATACTAATTTAACATTAGATAATATTGATTTACTTGCTTGTTCACAAGGTCCTGGCTCTTTTACTGGTATTAGAATCGGAATTGCAACAATAAAAGCTTTCGCAGATGCAAAAAATATTCCAGTAGTTGGAGTTACATCTTTAGAGAGCTTAGCTTATAATATTACAGAATCTGGTTTAATTGTAAGTTTAATTGATGCCAAAAATGACAATGTTTATTATTCTTTATTTAGTAATAATGGAACAGCATATACACAAATTGGTGATTTTAAATCATGTTCTATCCATGATATTTTAAGTGATTTATCTATATATGATGACAAATTAATTTTTGTTGGAGATGGTTCTGTAATTCACCATGATTTAATTATCACATTAATAAAAAATCCTGTTTTTGCTAATAGTGAACAAAATTTGCAAACAAGTATCAGTATTGGCAAATCTGCATATAATAAGTTTACTAATGGTATATATGGTGATTCAAATTCTCTACTACCTATTTATTTAAAAAAATCTCAAGCAGAAAGAAATTTAGCTGGTGAAAAATAGATGAGTAATAATTTAAAAGAACAAACTTTAAATACTTTTGCAAATCATATTACAATTTGCAAAATGTGTGATAAAGATTTATTATATTTAAAGGAAAATTTAATTACAGAATTTGATAATTTTTGGAACTATGAAATTTTAAAACAAGAATTTTTAAATACCAATACAACATATATTGTTGCCAAACAAAATGAAACAATTGTTGGTTTTGCAGGAATTCTTACAATTGTTGATGAAGCAAATATTATGAACATTGTTACAAAAAAAGACAAAAGAAATTTAGGTATTGGAACTTTACTTTTACAAAACCTAATACAAATTTCCAAAGAACAAAATTTAAATTCAGTAACATTAGAAGTAAATGAACATAACATACCTGCAATAAAACTATACGAAAAATTTAATTTTACTAAAGTTGGTCTTAGAAAAAAATATTATAATAACACCGATTCTGCTATTATAATGACTTTATACATATAACCAACTTTAAATTTAAGGAGGAACAAATGAAAAATAAAAATGAATTAAATTACAAAAATTTAAAAATTAGTTGTGATCCAAGTATTTTTAAATTTAAAACAACTGAAGAATTGGACAATATTGAAACTGGAATTGGACAAGAAAGAGGAATTAAAGCTTTAGAGTTTGGTTTAAATGTAGATATAAATGGATATAACTTATATCTTGAAGGTCCTGCTGGAGTTGGAAAAACAATGTATACTAAACATTATTTAGATAAAATTTCTAAAAAGCAAAAGACTCCTTGTGATTGGTGTTATATATACAACTTTGAAAATCCTAATGAACCAATTGCCCTACCTTTACATGCTGGACAAGGTAAAGAATTTAAAGAGCAAATGGATGCTTTTATAAAAGATATAAAAAATGATTTGAAAAATACATTTAACAATGAAGACTTTGAAAAAGAAAAAGCTTTAATAGCTCAAACTTATGAAGAAAAACGTGAAGCCTTAATGGTTAAATTAAATAAAAAGTCAGAAAAATATGGATTTCAAGTAAAATCAGCTCAAAACGGAATTTATATGATGCCTATTATTAATGGTAAAGCAATTGAACAAGAAGAATTTGAAAAATTAGATGATGAAACTAAACAAAACTTTGAAGATAATTCAAGCATTGTTCAAGAGCAAATTTTACAAGTTATTAGTGAAATAAAAAATATTGAACAAGAATCTCAAAAGAAATTATCTGAATGGCAATCTAATGTTGCTTTATTAACAATAAATGCACATATTAATTATATTAGATCAAAATTTAAAAGAAACAAAAAAATCAGTACTTTTTTAGAAAATATCAAAAAAGATATATTAAAAAATATTGACTACTTCCTAGCAGAGCCTCAAAATGAAACACAACAAATGCCTGGTCCTAGACCTGAGCCACCAAAACCTTGGGAAAATTATAGAGTAAACTTATTTATCGATAATAGTGCACAAGAAGGTGCTCCTGTAATTATGGATTCAAATTATTCTTATCACAATATATTTGGAAAACTTGAATATGAAAATTATTACGGATCTTTGAAAACAGATTACACTATGTTAAAACCTGGTTTACTACACAAAGCAAACGGTGGATATATAATTTTTCAAGCACATGATTTAATAGAAAATGCAGTTTGTTATGAAGGACTAAAAAAAGCATTACGTCAAAAACAATTATTAATTGAAAATACTGCAGACCCTCGCTCACCAATGGTTATGGTTTCTTTAAAGCCTGAACCAATTCCACTAGATTTAAAAGTTATTATTGTTGGAGATGAACAAATATATCAAACACTACTTGCAGTTGATTATGATTTTAGAAAATTATTTAAAATAAAAGTTGAATTTGAAGATAGCTCTGATAATACAGAAGAAAATATGAACAAATTAGCAAGATTTATTCATGGTTTCTGTCAACAAGAACAACTTCCCCAACTTGACCCATCTGCAGTTGCAAAAATAATGGAATATTCTTCACGACTTGCTGATAATCAAGACAAACTTTCTACTAGATTTAATGATTTAGCACAAATAATTGGTGAAGCTGCAACATGGGCAAAAATGAAAAAATCAAAAATTGTAACAGCTGAATTTGTAGATATGGCTTTATCTGAAAGAGCAAATAGAATAAAAAAATATGATTCAATGTATACAGAAATGATAAAAGAAAATACATTATTAATTGATACAACAGGAGCCAAAGTAGGACAAATAAATGGTTTAACAATAATGAATATTGGTGACTATATGTTTGGAAAACCCGTAAAAATAACAGCAACAACATATACTGGAAAAAATGGTGTAATAAATATTGAAAGAGAAGTTGATTTATCTGGCTCTACTCACTCAAAAGGTGTATATATTTTAAGTGGATATTTAGGTGAAAAATTTGCACAAGATATTCCCCTATCTCTTACAGCAAGTATATGTTTTGAGCAACTATATAATGGTGTTGATGGAGACAGTGCATCAAGTACAGAGCTATATGCAATTTTATCAAGTTTATCTGGAGTACCAATTAATCAATCATTTGCAGTTACTGGTTCAGTAAACCAAAAAGGCGAAATTCAACCAATCGGTGGTGTAAATGAAAAAATAGAAGGATTTTTCCAAATTTGTAAAATGCGTGGACTTGATGGAACTCATTCTGTTATGATTCCAATTCAAAATCAAAAGAATTTAAACCTATCAAACGAAGTAGTTGATGCTGTAAAAAATGGATTATTCCATATTTATGCTATAAGTACAATTGATGAAGGAATTGAACTTTTAACCGGTGTTCCAGCAGGGAAAAAAGATTCAAACGGAAACTTTCCAGCAGGTACAATAAATTATCTGGCTTATGAAAAATTAAAAAAATATGCTGATATAAAAATAGAAGAATAAAAAATTCAAGCCCTTTGGCTTGAATTTTTTTATATTTAATATTTATTATTATAATTTACAATTGAATAAATAAATAGTTGTTATTTTTCTGGGTTATCTTGTTCTCGACTATTAGAATATACCCTATTTAAGTCAATCACCCTATCATCACTTGTTCTCACACCAAAATTAATCTTTTTCATAATTGACTTATCTATATAATTTACTTCAATTTTTTCATAATTTAATTCATCTGGAGATCTTGCAATCATTTCACCATCATATCTAAATCCAATTTTTCCATATCTATCTATAGCAAAATCAAAAACTGGTTCATATACACTAGCATCAGTTAGCAATACACTAACTCCTTTTTTTAGTTTGACTGCATTTGCATCATCTTGTTTGTCAGAATCTGCAAATGGATTTTCCGGATATTCACAACATTTTTTTCCATCTCTAATGCTTCCATGAAAACCATTACCATTTACAGCCCTACAAATATAGCCAATCATTCCCTCATAGTCAGCTATGGCAAAATGTGCATCTACTATTTCATTCAAATATTGATTTTCTCGATTTTGAGTTTTTTTCAATACTTTACTTTCTGGTTCGTTTTGCAAAACCGTATATACATATTGATTGTCTTCACAATACTTCTCAGTAATATCAGCTTTAAATCTTTCAACTAATTTATGCATTTCTCCTTTTTCCCATATAGCTTTCTCCTGCTGATATATTTGGTCTGTAATTTTTTTCACTTCATCATAAGAGCTCTCATTTATGTCAAAACTCGTTTTTAAAATTTTTTCATAATTTTTTAAAGTTCTTTTACGAATTTCAAATGCCTTTGAATTTCTTTCTCTAGACCATCCAATATTATCTGACTTAGGTTGCATTTTTTCTAAAGTATATGCTTTTTTCATTGAGTAAATCAATAATGTTCTATACACATCCATTGATTGATTTTCATCTTTTAACATATCATTAACAATTGCATTATAATTTTCAATAAGCTCAGAAATTTTACTGTTAGCATTTTCAAGGTTATGTTTTGCAATCTGAAAAATAAATTTTTCATCCATAGAAAAACACCTCCTAATAATACTATTATAACATTTTTCCAATATAAAATCTATATTTTTCCAGCAAAATTTCTTGCCATTTGCACTCCTGAGCATGATGCCATCATTAATCCCCTTGTCATTCCTCCGCCATCTCCTATTGAATACAAACCTCTTACACTTGATTCAAAATTATTGTCTATTTCTAATTTATTACTGTAAAACTTAATTTCTGGAGCATATAGTAAATTATCCGGATTTGCAAATCCTTCAACTATTTTATCCATCTCTTTTATAAATTGCAAAATATCTGTCATAGTTCTGTAACCTATTGCAAATGTTATATCTCCTGGTACTGCTGATTTTAATGTTGGTACTACTGAATTTTTGTCTAATTCTTCTTGCCAAGTTCTTTTTCCTCTATTTATATCACCCAATCTTTGAACTATAACATTTCCATTTGCAAGCTCATTTAAATTTTTTGCTACATTTCTTCCATAATCAATTGGTTTATTAAATGGATATGTAAAATTATGTGATACTAAAATAGCTAAATTTGTATTTGTGCTTTTTTTCTCTTTATATGAGTGCCCATTTACTAAACTTAAATTATTGTCATATACTTCTGATGAAACAAAACCACTCGGATTTTGACAAAATGTTCTTACTTTATCTTTGTATGGGTATGGATATCCAATAAATTTTCCTTCATACATATATTTATTTACATCTTTCATAACTGCATCTGGTAATTCATATCTTACACCTATATCAACACAACCAGATTTTGTTATAATATTGTGTTTATCACACATTTCAACAAGCCAGTTTGCGCCTTTTCTTCCTACTGCAATTATTACATTGTCAGAAAATAATTCTTGCTTTTTATTGCTTTTCTTATTTAAAATTTTTACTCCTTTTACTGAATTGTTTTCAATTATTAAATCTTGAACTTCAGTTTCAAACATCATATTTATATTATTTTCTTCTAAATAATTTTCTAACTTTTTATATAATTCATGAGCTTTTTCTGTTCCTAAATGTCTTATTGGAATATTAATAAGATTAATTCCTTGTTTTTTAGATTTTTCCTTTATTACTTTTACTTCATCTTTAAAATTTACACCTTCTAATTTTTTATCAGCTCCAAATTTTAAGTAGATATCATCAGTATAATCAATTAATCTTTTAGTATTTTCAACACCTATGTATTCTTGTAAAATTCCTCCAACATAAATATCATCATCTTCATCATTATATAATGATAATTTACCATCTGAAAATGCTCCTGCACCTGAAAATCCACTTGTTATATTACAATATGGTTGGCATTTAACACATTTTCCAACTTTTTCAATTGGACAATTTCTATTTTCAACTCTTTTTCCTTGGTCTATTAATAAAATATTTTTTGCTTTTTTTAATTGAATTAATTCATATGCAAAAAAAATTCCACTTGGACCCATTCCAATAACAATAGCATCATACTTTTCACTCATAAAATCATTCCTCTCATATTTGATTTTCCTAGCTCATTATATATGTTTACGTTTCCGAATTCAATATATACTTTATTTATATTTTAAATTTGAAGTCAAAAAAGTTGAACTTATTAAATATTTATAAGTTCAACTTTTTTCTATTATTATAAGTATTAAGATAAATTGTAATTTATCTCGCACATAATATCAAAATATTATACACATCATAGTTTTAATTTTTAAATCATTATTTTGTAGTATCTTGTTCCTTCGTTTTCATTAATAAAAATACCTCCGTTATTTTCTATTACTTTTGCCGAAGCAATATTCCCTTTTGAAGATTGTCCATATACTACTTTAAATCCTAATTTTTTAAATTCGCCTAATGCAAGTTCTAAAATTTTTGTTCCATAACCTTTATTTCTTTCACTTTTTCGTATCTTGTAATAAAAATTTCCAGACCACTTTTTCCATTGTTCATCTATCTGCGTTCTCAAACATATTATTCCCACAGGATTATCGTCGACATACATTACATATGTTATTGTTGGTGTATCATTTATTGTAACTTTATTGTATTTTCTAGCTACTTCCTTTTGCAAAAACTCTTTAAATTTTTCATATGGTAGACCATAGCATTCATTATTTGAACCTGATTCTTTAGAGGGTATATCTTGATACATATCGTATTCTCTTCGACCCATTTCTGTATTCAATTCTTTTAACACAAACAATTAAAATACCTCCATAACAAATTATTTTTCTACATCTTCTAATGTTAGAAATGTTATATACTTTTCTCTCCATAACTCATCGCTTGACAAATGTTCCGCTTTAGAATCTGTCTTAAAAATTTGTATATTGTTTTCACACATTTTTTCTATAACTTTTGTATATCCTTGCCAATCATCTGAAAAGAAAAATGATCTAAGAAAGTAAATTGTATTTTTATCATTCTTTTTAAATACCAATTCTTTTAATTCATCTGCGGTAATTTGTGTATGAATTCCGCTCTTATCTTCTACACCTGTAACAAAACAAATATTAGTTACTTTATTATTTATTAGATAATTTCTTCTAACATAATCTAATAATTTTTCATCTTTATGGCTTCCTGCTCCAGCCAATAAATCAATTATTTTTTTCATAACCGTTCTTAACCTAACCTTTCATAACTTACGATTTTTTTATTCAACTTGTGTGCAATATTACTAATATTATAAATTATTGTTATTATCTTCTGCAATTACTGTATTATTTTCTTCATGCTTTGAACTTTTAAATTTGTCTACTACTATAAAAGTCACCAATCCAACTATTATTAAACATAATACTCCAATTAAAATCTTTACACTTTTTTTCATCTCAAAATCCGCCTTTTTTCATTAGGCCTTTCTTTTTCAACTTTGGTTCACAATATTTCTTTTCAATCTATTTTTTTCTATTTTTTATTGTGGCATAGTATATTCACTAACTTTCCATTGTTGATTTTCTTTAACCAAAATAAAATCATATTCTCTCGTTTCTATTTGATTTTCATTTAATTCATCAAATGATTTTCCTTCATCTTCAATAATATTTTTAAGATAATATTCCGTTACTACATATTTTATTTCATTATTTTTAATACTACTAACTTTTAATGAATGCTTGTCCAAATATGCGGGATTACTTCCTCTACCTGCTATACGATAATAATTTCCATCGTCTGATTTTTTTAAACAATTTGTTGACACAGCTTCATCAAAAGCTTCTCCTGTTGCAATAGCCTTTAGCTCTGAAATATTTGTAACTCTTTCATTATTTTCGTGCTCATTGTTTTCTTCAGTTTTTATATTAAAAGTAGTTATTTTATTATACATTTCCTCACCTAATTTATATGCTTCTTCATTAGTTAAAATTTCTTCTATATTATTACTTGCTTCATCTTTATTAGATTTTTTTATTTCATTTGTTGAATTTGCGACTTCATTACTAATAGAATTATTATTATCTTCTTCTATAATATTTACAGCATTTTCAGTCTTATCACTATCTTTATTATTCATAACCTTATCTATTACTATAAATGTTATTAATACTAATATGATAAAACATAGTACTACAACTAAAATCTTTACACTTTTTTTCATAAACTAAACTCCTCCTTTTCACAGAAAAAAACAGTATAACCAAGATAACAAAATAAATTAGGCACTCTGCATACCTTCTTTTTATAAATTTGACTAAATTATAATATTATTATATCAAATTTCTAAAATGATATCTACCAATCTAAATTTTTTCTGCAATTAAATCATAGTCTTGTGTTTTCAAAACTTTTACTTTTACAAATTGTCCTTCTAGATTTTCTTCATTGCAGTTTACAAATATTACACCATCTATATCTGGTACGTCCATATAACTTCTTGCTATGTAGTATTTTCCATCAAAGCTTCTTTCTTCTAGTAATACTTCTAGCTCTCTGCCTATGTATTTTTGAGATATTTCTTCATATACTTTTTGTTGTAATGCCATTATTTTATTGTATCTGCTTTTTTTAGTCATTGGATGTATTTGCTCTTTTATTCGTGCAGCTGGTGTTCCGTCTTCTTTTGAATATGAAAATGCACCTAATCTATCGAATTTTGTTTCTTTTATAAATTCATATAATTCATCAAAATCTTCACTTGTTTCACCTGGGAAACCTACCATCACTGTTGTTCTAATTATTACATTTGGTATTTCTTTTCTTATTTTTGCGACAACTTTTCTTATACTTTCTCCATCACTTTTTCTGTTCATTCTTTTTAACACTTTGTTTGATATGTGTTGAATTGGAATATCAAAATAATTACATATTTTATCATTATTTTTCACAACATCAATTAATTCGTCTGTTATTGTTTCTGGATATGCATATAAAAATCTAATCCATTTTATTCCATCTATTTTACATAGTTCATTTAAAAGTTCAGCAAGTCTTGGTTTTCCATATATGTCAACTCCATATTTTGTTGTGTCTTGTGCAATTACAATTAGCTCTTTTATTCCACTTTTTGCTAACATTTTTGCTTCTTCAATTACATCTTCAAATTTTCTACTAATATACTTACCTCTTATGTATGGAATTGCACAAAATGTACATCTATTATCACAACCTTCAGCAATTCTTAAATATGCAAAATTTTCTCCTGTTGAAACAACCCTGTCCATAAAATCTAATTTTTCATCTTCTTCATCCTCACCAACTTTACCAATAACAGATTCAATTTGCTCCCATATATTATTGTATTCACTATATTTTATAAATAAATCAACTTCAGGAAGAGCCTTTTCTAGTTCATCTTTGTATCTTTCTACTAAACAGCCCATTGCTATTAAATACTTACATCTTCCTTGTTTATATTCTGCCATTTCTAAAATTGTATTGATTGCTTCTTCTTTTGCTGATTCAATAAATCCACAAGTATTTATTACTATGACATCCGCATCTGATGGATCATTTACTATATTAAATTTATTATTTTTAAATAATCCAATTGTCATTTCTGTGTCTAATAAATTCTTGCTACAACCTAATGATACAAATCCTACATTCATTATTATAAATTCCCTTCTTCACTTTATATTTTATTAATTACTACATAAATGTTTTCTTGTCATTTCTAGTAAATGTAATGGTGTAAATCCAACAATTTGTGTTTTAGCTCTATCTTTTTTTAGCTCTTTTTCTAATAATTCTACAATTTTAGCTTCATCAGATTTTTCTTCCATATCTATGTAATCAACAATTACAATTCCGCCAATATCCCTTGCTCTTAATTGTTTTGCGATTTCAATTGTTGCTTCTTCATTTACTTTTAATACTGTTTTTTCTAATGTATCTTTTCCAATATATTTGCCTGTGTTTACATCTATTGCAGTTAATGCTTCTGTTTTATCTATTGTTATAAAGCCTCCACAATTAAGCCAAATTTTTCTATTTTTTATTTTTTCTAATTGTGCAAAGATATTGCCTGAAATTAAATTCTCGTTTTCTTTTAGCTCTGTTTTTTCCTTTAAATTTTCGTATTCATTTATAATAAAATTGTACACGTCTTTTTCATTAACTACTATCTTATCTATATTATCTGTAAATCCTAACAATACTTTATTTACAATTCCTCCAACATCATATATTTTTTTAGGAATAATATCTTTTTCTTTTTTTAATTTTTCTGCTTTTTCAATTATTTCTTTATATGTTTTTTCCACATTTTTTATATCATTAATTATTTCTTCATCAGATTTATTTTTGGCTGCTGTTCTTATTATAAAACCATCATTTTCAGATGAGTTGTTTTTTACAATTTCTTTTAATCTTTTAATTTCACTTTCATCATTTATTTTACTTGATATCGTTATAAATTTAGAATTTGGAACCAATGCTACATATTTTCCTGCTATATTTAATTCGGTAGAAATTCTAGCACCTTTGGTTTCATTTTTATCTTTTTTTACTTGAACAACAATTGGCATATCTGCTCTAACATATTTTTTTATATCGTTTTTATTAATTTTTTCATTTTTATTTCCTGTAATTTCGCTTGCTTTAGGTAAAACATCTTTTATATGTAAAAAAGCATTTTTTTCTTCACCAATATCAACAAATGCTGCTCCCATACCAGGTAATACATTTATAACTTTTCCTAAGTATATATTTCCTTCAATTGTTTTGTTATTATCGTTTTCTTGATATTTTTCTACTATTTTTCCATTTTCTAAAACAATTACATCTTTTTTTTGATTATTATAATTAATTATAATCTCGTTCATTATTCCTCCACTATTTAGCTTACTTATTGTATTTATTCATTGCCATATCTATTCCATCTTTTATAATGGATGCCACAGCTTCTGACGCTTTATTTATTCCTTTTTTCAATTCTTCGTAGTCTTCATCAGTTATATTTCCAATTACATAGTTAACTAAATCCCCTTTAAATTCAGGCATTCCAATTCCAACTCTAACTCTAGGAAAATCTTCTGAATTTAATCTGCTTACAACTGATTTCATTCCATTATGTGTTCCAGGTCCACCTTTTTTACGTATTCTTATTTTACCTGGATTAGTATCTATATCATCATAAATAACAATTATCTCTTCTGGATTTAATTTATAAAAATTTGCAAATTGAATTACTGAATCACCACTTAAATTCATATATGTTTGTGGTTTTAATAATATCACTTTTTCATTTTCAATTTCACCAGTTCCATATAAACCATCAAACTTTTCTCTTGATATTGCTATTTTATATTTATCTGCTAATTCATTTACAACATCAACACCCATATTATGTCTTGTTCTAGCATATTCCGCTTCTGGATTTCCAAGTCCTACTATAAGATACATAAAATGCCTCCTTTTTATGTTAAATACTTATAGATTATAGCATATATTTGATATAATCACAATATTTTTTTATTTTGTTAACTGATAACTTTGCTCTATCAATTCTTTAACTAATGACTTGTCCACTTTATCATCTATAATAATTGTGTTCCAGTGCTCCTTATTCATGTGATATGCTGGTATTATGTAATTGTATGTATTTCTTAATATATCAGAATAGTTTGGATCTGTTTTTACATTAAGATATAATTTATCATTAACATACATAATTAATGCAAACCATTTTTTATTTTTAGTATGTTTCATTGTTACTGATTCAAAATCTCCTGGAAAAGGAGTGTCTTTATATGTATTTTCTAAAGATAAACAATAATTTAATATTTCTTCTTTATTCATTTCAGTTCACTTTCCTTATTTTTAATGTAATTCATATATTATATGATTCCATCTTTTTTCATTTTTTCTATTATCTTAGTATAAACTCTATCTCGTATCCAAATTTCGGATGTTACATTTAATACTTCATCAATAGGAACCCATTTTACTCCACTATTTTCATCTTCTTTTATGTGTATTTCTTCATTTTCATCTGCTTCTAATAAATATGTTACATTAAGATGAACATGCGAACCTACATATTTTCCTCTTTTTTCGTGTCCATTTACATTAATTATTTCTAGTGAATATATATCATTAGAAATAGGAGCAACATTTTTTATTCCAGTTTCTTCTTTTGCCTCTTTCATTGCAACATATAGAAGATCACTCTCCCCATCACTATGTCCTCCTACCCATGCCCACGAATTATAGATTTTGTGATATATCATTAACATTTTTGTTCTTTCTTTATTAAGCACAAATGCAGAGCTTGTGAAATGTCCATATTCGTTTTGTCTAGTTAATGTATCATTGAAATCTCTAATGTAGTCTAACATTATTTTTTTATCAACTTGCTCTTGCTCATTATATGGAATAAATTTTTCAATGTTTTCTTTTAAATTATCTACATTAATTTTTATTTTAATTCCTAAAATGCCATATTGTTGCTCTTTTTCTGGTGAATATATTGTATGCATTGTTTTTGTCTTTTGTATTATTTCTTCTTCATTAGAATATAATTTTCTGAATAAATTTTCAAATGTATCTTCTCTGTATAAATCTATAACATCAACTATTAATTTTTCTTGTAAATATGGTGATTTTGAAAACTCTATTTTGTCTCCAATTTTTATTTGTTGTCTTTTTTCATCATATAATCTAAATTCTATTGTTTTTGTTCCATTTTTTATTCTTTCAAATGGACTTTCATTTAATTTCATTTTGTGTAACATATATATTCCCCTTTCATAATTTCATTATTTATTTTATTAATTTCTTCTTTAGTCTTTTAGCAAACTCCTATATAATAATTTATATTTTTCTCCCCAAAAAACTCTTTAAGAATTTAAATATTCTATTGTACCATTTTTTATTTTCTGTAATCACCAAAAGGCTTTTCTCATTTTCAGGTTGAGTTTGTTCATAATCTTGTTCATTTTTTTTATTATTAAATAATTTATCTATACTATATTTTTCCTTTGATTTTTTTTCATTTTCTCTTAAAATACTAAAAAATTGATCTCTTTCCTCTTTACTATCGCACCAATAATCCTTTTTTATTAAAGCTAATATATTAATTGTATCTTTTAACAAACATTGATCTTCTAATGGGATTTCAGGATCAAGAATTACTATGTAATTATCGTCTTTATTATTTTGCAAAAACTCTATTACTTTAGCTGGTATTTTATCTCTATACTCAGCTCCTAACAAATTAATAATTTCATATACTTCGGCATAAGCTTTATTAATATTATTTTTATTATTCTCCAACTTCATGTTCATCATCAATAATTAATTCCTCTCCTATCCCTCTATTGTACTTTATTTCTCTAACTGTATTATTTATATCTGATACTGTTGTATTTCTAAATAGTTCATTCTTCTCAATTGATCGCATTATTCCAGCTCGTGATGGTCCAGGTCTATTTCTTATTTCTCTTTCTCCTGGTGATAAATAATGTTTTTTCTCTATCATTTCTTTTTTACTTAACAACATATAAGGAAAGCTTTTATCTCCGCTTTGATAATGCGAGGCATTCCATGTCGGATCATCATATAGTTCATAAAAACCGTCAATACATATAATACTATGGTTTAGTGGTAAATAACCATCATTAACTATTCCAGAATCTTTATTAGACATACTCTTTAATTTTTCCAATGATACTCTTGGACTTGTATTTTCAGAAGCTATTGCATAACATGCTACATTATGGCTCCTTATACCTTTTAATTTTAGGAGATACTGCATAGCATGTGTATATCCCTCACAAATTGCTATTCCTCCCATTATGGCACTATAACTTCCATTTGTTCCACCTATTTGCCCATTAAAAGAACTTTTATATACTTGTCCTTTAAAAGAACTTAAGGCTTCCCTGTCATATTTAACATTTTGAGCCAAATACTGCTCTATTCCAATAACCGCATCCATTGCCCCACAATCTTTTGGCACATAATCGTGTATTATCTGACATGATTTATTATGAAGATTTATCATTTGAGCTGTATTATATTTTACATAATTTTGATTTTTTGACATTCTAATAGTTTCAATTTCACTTTTTGGAACCCTTCCATTAATTTGTTCACACCATTCAGCATTTAATTTTGCTATTTTTTTTAATGCATTAATATCATAATTACCATTTTCTTTATCATACTTAATTGCATCAGGAAACATGAGAACATCCAAACGCAAAAGATCTAAGTTTTCATTATTTAAAATAACTTCATTTAAATTTTTTAGAGGATATAGTCTATTATTTCCATAAATAACTAAATCTTCTAAACATTCTAAATTTTCCAAACCCTTAATATTATATAAATATTGATTAAATGATATTTGTAAACTTTTTAATTGAGTTAATCCTGATACATCAATTTCTTCGATAAAAGCTTGATTAATAATACTAAGATCTGTTAAAGATTTACATCCACTTATTGCTTTCATATCATCTTCATTTATAGATGCTATATTCCTTTTTAATAAAGCTTCTGTCTTTCCTCCATAATAGATTGTTAACCTATTTAACATTTCAAGATTTTCAATTCCACTTAGATTAATACCATACTTTACATCTATTTTTAAATCTGTAATTTGATTTAAAATATCTCTTGTAAATCCTGCTCCATTATGTACAATTCCCATCTCAGCTAATCTCGTATTAATTAAACTAGCCAAATAATTATTTAAAATAATAATCCTATCTTCATTATTATCTTTTGTCTTTAAACTCATTAAATCAACTCCTAATTTCTTCAAATGAATTATATAATAAAATCAATTATATGTATATATTATTACATGTTTTCTGTTCAATTTTTATACTACTAAAGAATATGTAAACTTTTTTTAAATTTTTATAAAAAGCTCTTGACTTTTTTATGTAAACATTATATAATAAATTCTCAGTTGAGCAAGTCTCACTTGTATATATATTTCCCCATAATAGCATTCCGAATGGAATGATAATTACATATATAAATTCTACGCAATATATTATTTAGGAGGAAAAAAACCATGACAAGTCAAAAAAACAGAAACACACTCATTTTCCGCGATCAGATGGGCATCACCCATACTTGCTACAAAGCAGGTGAAAAGCGGATTGTCCAGTTCGACCTGACCAATGGTATCGAAGAGGCGCTCATTACTGCAATTCGCAACGAATTTCATGACAGCAGTATTCGCCCCGGAGTTTCGGTAAAGTCACTCAGTAACATGAATGTCTACATTGTATATAGCCATACCAACTTCTACATTGCAAGACCTCATTTTGACGGCAATGTCGAAATCTTTTCCAACGGTATTTTCGGTTTTCCGGTTCAAAACGGATACAATTACAATTTTGAGGTTCATGGAAACATCGTCGTATTTTGGATGTGCGATAAGTACAGCAAGATGCGTATTGGTCACTATAAGTTCGTTGAGTAATCGCGGTTTTAATTTCGCTTGTTTAACAGCTTAGTGATAAATTTCAAAGAAAGCGCCCCCCTTATAAGGTGGGCGCTGTTCTTTTTTATATTTTATTCAATTAAGTACACTTTCTAGTCTTTTAATTTTAATCCATCTTTAAAAGCTTTTCCAACTACTTCGCCTAAAAATCTGTATGTGTTGCTTAACATATCAAATGTAATTATTTCCATTTTATCAGCATCAATATTTCCATTTTCATCTAAATAATCTTCATCAATTGAACAATTTACAATTGTTCCTATTAACTCTCCATTTTCAAAAGAATCCACTTTACATTCTAACGTTAATGGATATTCTTCAATAATTGGTGCATCTACAAAATTTGATTTTGTTACATGTACTCCTGTTTTTGCGATTTTATCTTCTTTGTTTCCTGATACTACTCCAAAATAATCTGATATTTGTTCAGTTTTTTTTGTTGCAAAACTTACTGTAAATGCTTTTTTGACTCTAAGTTTTCTGTTGTTTTATGTTTTGATAATGAAATGAAAATTTTTCCATAATCATATATTCCTCCCCAAGCAGCATTCATTACATTGGCTTTCCCATCTTTGTCATATGTTCCAATCATTAAAACTGGAAGTGGCAAGAAATTCTTTTTGTTTCCTAAATCTTTTCTCATAATTATTTAATTATTTACAAGCCAATTGCAATATCACGGATTTTAATTTTTCTCACATTGATATTTGTGATATTTCTTAGCTTTCAAAATTTTGTGAATTATACTTATTGCTCTAATTCTCTATCAAATTCTTTTGTTCTTGTATTAACACCATTAATAACTTTATATTCTCTTTTCGAGTTTTTATAAACTTTTTTCTGTATTTCATCTTCTAAATTTATTCCTAATATTTCTGATAATCCTAATAAATATATTGCAACATCAGCTAATTCTTCACCTAAATCATCTTTTTTTTTCTCCAGGCCTCATATGCTTCTGCCACTTCTCCATATGTTAAGCAAAACTCTTTATTAATATCTGTTACATTAAATCCTTTATCTACTTTGTTTTTATATATTTCTTTTTGTAACTCATTTAAATCTATCATGTCAATTCTCGCTTTCTATTTATTAAATCTCAATAGGTATCCATCTGGATCTTGCAATAAAAATTCTTCGTCTCGGAAAATTTTATTACCTACTTTATATTCATTTACTTCTAAATCTAAAAAAAACTTTACTTGTTTTTCTTTTAAAGTTTTGTATAAATTTTCAACATCTTCAACAGACATACTTATATTAATTCCGTTACCATATGGATATTCCATTTTTGCAACATTCCAATTACCATTATTTTCTTCAAGCATAATTTGATTATTTTCCAGTTGCATAAAACAAAACTTATTTTCAGGTCTTTCATAAACAATCTTGAAACCTAAATCTTCATAAAAATACTTACTTGTTTCTATATTTGAAACACTTAATTCTGGAATCAAACTATTAAATTCAATATCAGCTCTAATAATTTCATGTTTAAAAAATCTTTCTTGAAATTCAATTAATATGTCAATTTCTTTATTACTAAAATTTCTATTTTCTGGTACAATTATAAGTTTATCATTATTATCATCAATTCTATGAATTATTGCAATACATTTTCCTATAAATTCACTTATGGGTTCAAATACTCCTAAAATATAGCAGTCAACTTGCTTTCCATCTTTATTTATTGTACCAGAAACAGAGCCACAGTTAACAGTATATATAAATCCATATTTTTGATGTTTACTTCCCAAAGGTTTATCAACTTTTACTTTAACATTTTGATTTAAATAATTTATTAAATTCATTTTTTATTTCTTCCTTAATTATAATTTTCTAAAAATATTTAACTAAAAAGTATTTATTATATATTGTAATTTATAGCATTTTATATTCATCTAAGTTAACTTTATAATTGATTACAGGTATCCCATCTTTCTCTAACTTTTCTTTTTGTTTTTCTATACCTCCGAAAGCAAATTGCTTTGATAAATTTCCTTTGCTATCAACAACTTTATAACATGGATATTTACTTTCATTTGGATTACTATGAAGAATTTTTCCAACAGCTCTTGCTAACTTTTTATTCCCTAAATATTCTGCTATCTGTCCATA